>OKVL01000429.1_pt1 | contig 26212 bp, 26 predicted proteins | sample 1606791 | NCBI WGS metagenome assembly OKVL01 (sample SAMN03281006, study PRJEB24777) | human gut metagenome | isolation source: fecal sample PR165 from 1 month old male Malay infant, vaginally delivered...
ATTGCCGATGATGCGGGATGAGGGTCCCGCCGACATGATGATTACCCGGTCGGCAAGACCGATGGCCTCATCAAGGTCGTGGGTGACGAACATCACCGCCTTGCGGTCCGCCGACCACAGATCGAGCAGGAGGTCACCCATGATCAGCCGTGTCTGGGCATCGAGCGGTCCGAACGGCTCGTCCATGAGCAATATCTTGGGATGACGGATCAGCACCTGCGCCAGCCCCACGCGCTTGCGCTGACCGCCCGACAGCATGTGCGGATAGCGGTCGGCGAAGGCCGCGAGACCCACTTTACCGAGCCAGACCCGTGCCTGCGCCAGGGCGTCGCGGCGCGGCGTGGAAGAGATAGCCTGCATGTTTGTTCAAGCCCGACAGCGGCTTGGCAAACGTGCGGACCTGCCCCTGCGCCGGCTTGAGAAGACCCGCCGTGGCATTGAGCAGTGTCGATTTCCCGCAGCCGGTGGGGCCTACAATCGCCACGAACTCGCGGTCGCTGACCACGAGGTTCGTCTCACCGACAGCCTCATAGGTGCCGCCCCCCTGCAGGGGAAACGCAATATGGATGCCGTTGAGCTCAACGGCATTGACATCCTGGGCCTCGTTCAGGTCCCGCGTGGTCTTCCGTGCAATGATCATTGGGCCTTATGCCTCACCCCTTGATGAAACGGTCATCATAGGTCGCGGCAAGGTCAATCGTCGCATTGGCGAATTCGGGGTCGAGGATTTTCAGCGTATTGAGAACCGACTGCATGCCCTCCATGGGAAGAACCCCATCCAGCGAGTAGGTCGGCAACGAATTGGTAATGGCTTTGAGATAAAGTGGCTTGTCACCCAGCTGGTATTCAGCGGGAACGCTGTCGGCGATCTCTTCCGGCGTAGCGCTGTGCAGCCATTTCAGCGTTTTGACGAAGACACCCACCAGCGCCTTCGAGGTGTTGGGGTTCGCGTCGGCAAAGTCCTTTTTCACATAGAGAACCGCCGCCGGATTGGAGCCGCCGAACAGGGCGCGCGTGCCTTCTTCCGTACGCGTATCAATGAGGATTTTGATATCGCCGTCCGCTTCCAGCTTGGCAATGACAGGATCCAGATGCGCAATCACATCCACCTGCCCCTGCTTGATCGCAGCGACAGCGCTGGCACCACCACCAATGCCGATCAGCGGCGCATCGTTGGCCTTCAAGCCCGCCTTTACCATGGCATACTGGATGGTCAGGGCCGTCGACGAACCGGGGGCGGTGACACCAAGCTTCAGGCCGGCAAAGTCGGCGGGAGATTTGACCTTGTCGGCCAGTTCCTTGCGCACGGCAATGACGATGGCCGGGAAACGCCCGAGCTCGCACAGTGCACGAACATCCTGTCCCTTCGCCTGCATGCGGATCGTGTGCTCGTAAGCACCGGTCACCACATCGACGGAGCCGCCCACCAGCGCCTGCAGGGATTTTGCCCCGCCGCCGAAATCGTTGATCGTCACATCAAGACCGGCATCCTTGAAAAAGCCGCGGCGCTCGGCAATGGTCAGCGGGAGGTAATAGAGAAGCGGCTTTCCGCCGACACCCAGCGTCAGGCTGGTCTTTTCCAGCGCCCCGCCTGTCTGTGCCATCAGTCCCGTGTTCGATGCAGCCAGCATGGACAGGGCCGCTGCGCCCACCAGAAATTCACGCCGTTCCATTGTCTTCCTCCCGGCATCACCTCCCGTTCAGCAAGACATAGAAACGCCTTGGCGAGCCGCGTGATGTTTACTGTTTTCACATGTTTTCAAAACGCTACCACCCGGATTCCGGAAGCGCAAGGCAAGGAAATGGACGAAACACCGCAACAAAAAAACGCGCCGGATACGGGATCCGGCGCGTTGTTTTAAAGGTTAGCCGACAAGCGGAACGATCAGGCGACGAGGCGCCCCGCCGTTTCGGTCTGGGCATAGGCCTTGCCGAAACGGTTGGCGAGGAAGGCATCAAGCGCGATATCCTCCTGCTTGAGGAAGCCCTGCTGCGGCAGGTCGCCATTGGCCAGCATGTCTAGAACGGCGCAAATGGCCGATGCCGTGGTAATCTGGATACCGCTGTACAGCACGTTGCCGATATGGCCGCTATAGACCTTGTTGGCGTAGGTTTCCTGCAAGAGACGGCCCTTTTTGCGGCCGCTGACCGTGACGAAAATCACCACGACGTCCTGCATGGTCGAAGGCAGGGCGTTTTCCAGGATGTCCTTGAACACGTCGCGGCGGTCCCGCAGGCCAAGATCATTGAGCAGGGCCTTCATGATGGCGGCATGCCCGGGATAACGGATCGTGCGGTAGTTCAGCGTACGGACCTTGCCGAGCAGCGTTTCGCACAGGGTGCCAAGACCGCCCGATGTGTTGAAAGCCTCATAGGTTACGCCGTCGAGCGAGAATTCCTCGCGCTCTTCCAGCGGCGGCACTTCGGTCAGCTCACCGTCGACGATGGCTTCGCATGGCTCGCAATATTCGTTGATGACGCCGTCCGTGCTCCAGGTCAGGTTGTAGTTGAGCGCATTCGACGGGTACTGCGGCAACGCACCGACGCGCATGCGCACGCTTTCCAGCGTATCGAAGCGCTTGGCCAGATCATTGGCGACAATCGAAATGAAGCCCGGAGCCAAACCGCACTGGGGAATGAAGGCTGTCTTTGCCGTCGCCGAAAGCTGCTTGACGATGCGGGTGCTGGCAACATCCTCGGTCAGGTCGAGATAATGCACATCCGACGACGCAGCGGCTTGCGCAATCCGCGTGGTCAGGTGGAAGGGAGCGGCGCTGAGCACGGCGAATTTGCCGGCGAGAACCTTTTCAAGCGCGCCCTCTTCAGCAATCTCGATGCAACGGGTAACGACAAGCGGGGAAACATCCAGGGCATCAAGCTGTGCCTGGGCCCGGTCGACGACCGTTACGCGGTAGTCTCCGGTGTTTGCGAGCAGGTTGGCGATTGTTCCGCCGATTTTGCCTGCACCGACGATGACGATCTCTTTCATGTGATTCCCCTCAGGATTTCAGAACTTTCATTATTTTCTCACCCTTGTTCGTCGAAATGAAGTGTGTAAACTGACGATATAACACCCTATTTTTTGGCAATACGCCGTATGAGTTTGACATTATGCTGACAGATGCCGACCACGCCCTGCTTTCCCTGCTGCGCGAGAACGCCCGCGCCTCGACCGCCGACCTTGCCCGCAAGCTCGGCGTGTCGCGCACCACCGTACAAAGCCGCATCGAACGGCTGGAAAAGCGCGGCATGATTCGCGGCTACAGCGTGCTGCTTTCCCCCGAATATGAGCGGGATCTGGTCAAGGCGCATGTGCTGGTCACGGCCCTGCCGAAATTTGCCAAGCGGGTCGAAGCGGCATTGCGCGAGATTGCCTGGGTACGGACCCTGCATTCGGTCAGCGGACAGTACGACATGATTGTCATCCTGGAAGCGCCCTCCATCAGCGAACTCGATACATTGCTGGATCGGATCGGCGCGTTGGAAGGCGTGGAACGCACCATTTCGTCCATCATCCTTTCCACGCGCATCGACCGCTGAGTCATATAATCCGTCCCTCCATGGACTCCGCTTGACTCTTTGGTCGAATGGATTCCATAATAGAACATATCATGAACATTCAGAGGTAACCGTGGTGACAACCGTCGACCTTACGGCGTTGCGGCGCGACATCGCGTCTTTAAGCGAGCGGAATGCGCTGGAAGCGCAGGCGCCGCGCAGTGCCTTTGGTTTTGGCGACAGAAGCATCGACAGGGTGCTTGGCAAGGGATTGCAACGCGGCGCGCTGCATGAGGTCTTTTCGGCGGAAATGCACGATGCGGGCGCAGCAACGGGCTTCGTCATCGCCCTTGCCCTGCGCTCATCCAGCGCCCGGAGCCCTCTTATCTGGCTGGAAGAGGATTTTGCCGCGCAGGAACACGGTTTTCCCTATGCGCCGGGGTTGAAGCATCTCGGGCTTGATCCGCAGCGGCTCGTCATCGTGCGCTGTTCGTCGCCGCAGGATGTACTGAAAGCTGCGTCGGACAGCCTTGGCATCCGCGGAACGGGCGCGGTCATCATAGCGCCGTGGAGCAATCCGAAATGCCTTGACCTGACAGCCACGCGCAAATTGCTGCTGACCGCCCAGCAGACGGGTGTGCCCGCCTTCCTGCTTCGGCTCGGCGCCGTTCCAATCGACAATTCCGCCGTGACACGCTGGATGATCCGCTCGAACGCGTCACGGTCGAGCGGCGCCAGTGCGCCGGGTCATCCGGTGTTTGACGCCACCCTTATACGCAACAGGCAGGGCATGACAGGCCATTGGATCCTGCAATGGGAGAGTGACAATCATGTTTTCAGACAGATCGAACCGGTTTCTGGCGCTGTGGTTTCCACACCTGCCCACCGACCGCCTCAAACGCGAAAATCCGCAACGGGCTGAGTCCGGACAGTTCCTGATTGTCGTCGACAAGGTCGCCAACGCCTTACGCCTGACAGCCCTTGACGAACGTGCCGCCAAGGCAGGCCTGTTCAAGACCATGGCTTTGACCGATGCCCGGGCGCAGTTTGAAAACCTAGACATCGCCTTCGCCTCACCGCGCAAGGACGCCGCCCTCTTGGAGAAACTCGCTGACTGGTGCGACCGTTACACGCCACTGGTCGCACTCGACGGCCCCGATGGGCTTATGCTCGATATCACCGGCTGCGTGCATCTCTTCGGTGACGAGCATCAATTGCGCCGGGATATCCACCAGCGCCTGAGCCAGCATGGCGTGGTGGTCCGCTCGGCCATTACAGGCAATGCGGCGGCAGCCCACGCATTTGCCCGTCATTCACCGGGAGATGTGATCGAGGATTCCGCGCTCAAGGAAAAATTGCGGCGGTTGCGCCTCGTCAGCCTCGAGATCGAGGATGTTCATCTGGCCGGTCTGAAGAGGGCCGGACTGCGCACGGTCGGCGATGTCGAAGTGCTTCCCCGTGCTGCCCTTGCCGCGCGTTTCGGCGCCGGGCTGGTCGATCGCCTCGATGCCCTTTTCGGATATGCGCACCACCCGATCTCCCCCCGACGCATCGTCCCCGCCTGCATGGTCGAGCGGCGCATGGCCGAACCCTTGATTGTCATGGACAGTGTTGAGCTGGTGCTGCATGCGCTGGGCGATGAACTTTTCCGGCAGCTGCAGCAGCGTGTCGAGGGCGCGCGGGAAGTCGAGGCTTCGTTTTTCCGCGTCGATGGCGAAGTCAGGCGGATCGGCATTCAGGCCGGTCGGCCGCTGACCGACACCAAAACCCTGTTCAGGCTGCTGAAGGAGCGGCTCACCACCCTCGCAGAACCGCTCGATGCCGGTTACGGCTTTGACATCATCCGTCTTGCGGCGGTGCGGGCCGAGCGAACCCAAACCATGCAAAAAAGCCTCGATAGCACTGTTCAGGAAACCGAAGAGATCGGCGGGCTGATCGACCGCCTGTCCATTCGTCTCGGCACCAGCCGGGTTCTGCGTCCGCACCCCGTCGATACGCATATTCCCGAACGCGCCGTTTCACTGGAACCGGCTGTTCACACCACCGCAAATCTGCCGGTCGAATGGGCGCCCGTTCAGCACCCGGGCGAGCCGCCCGAGCGCCCGGTCCGGCTGTTCCAGCCGCCGGAACAGATTGAAACCACGGCGGGAATTCCCGATGGCGCCCCGGCACAATTCGTCTGGCGGCGGGTCCGGCACAATATCGTCCTGGCCGAAGGGCCGGAGCGCATCGCGCCGGAATGGTGGCGGGAACATGCCGGGGCGCTGACACGGGATTATTATCGTCTCGAAGACAATCAGGGGCACCGTTTCTGGGTCTTTCGCGAAGGCCTGTACGAGCGCGGCCAGACCACCCCGCGCTGGTATCTGCATGGGCTTTTTGCCTGATGCCCGGCTACACGGAACTTGCCGTCACCAGCAATTTCTCCTTTCTCGAAGGCGCCTCGCAGCCGGAGGAATTGGTGCAGGCAGCAGCATTGCTCGGCCTTGAAGGCATAGGCATCGCCGACCGCAACACGCTTGCCGGGGTTGTCCGGGCCTACAAGGCGCATCAGGAACTGACGGAGGAGCAGGGAATAAAGCTCAACCTCTTTATCGGCTGCCGGCTGATGTTCATCGATGGCACGCCCGATCTGGTCGTCTATCCGCGCGACCGCCCGGCCTATGGGCAGCTGTGCCGCCTTTTGAGCGAGGGGAAAAAGCGGGCTGAGATCAAGGGCGAGTGCCATCTGGTGCTGGAGGATTTCCTTTTCCGCGCCAAGGATTTCCAGACGGTGGTCATGCCATCAGGACAGCCGGATGAAAATCTCGGACCTGTACTGAAAAAACTAAGCGTCGTCGCGCCGGGATGTGTCTGGCTTGGTCTTGCCATGTCTTACGAAGGCGCTGACCGGCGTCATGGCGAAAAGCTGGAGCGTATCGCCACTACAGCCGGTGTTCCGCTGCTGGCGGTCAACAATGTGCTCTACCACACCCCTTCCCGCCGCCCCCTGCAGGATGTGCTGACCTGCATCCGGGACCATGTCACCATTGATACGGCCGGGCGAAGGCTGGAGAAGAACGCAGAAAGGCATCTGAAATCACCGGAAGAAATGCAGCATCTCTTCCGGCACTTTCCCTTAGCCCTTGAGGAAATCCGCCGTTTCACCGCGCCGGTCACCTTCTCTCTTGGTGAACTGCAATACCATTATCCCGATGAACCCGTGCCGCCGGGCAAAACCCCGCAGCAGCATCTGGCTGACGAGACATGGAAGGGCGCGGCGAAACGTTATCCCGACGGCATTCCGGAAATGGTCCGCGACCTCCTGAACAAGGAACTGACACTGATCGCAACATTGGGATACGCGCCGTATTTCCTGACGGTCCACGACATTGTTACCTATGCGCAGTCGCAGAATATCCTGTGCCAGGGCCGGGGTTCGTCAGCCAATTCAGCCGTCTGCTATTGCCTGCACATCACCGCTGTCGATCCGACGAACGGCAATGCGCTGTTCGAGCGCTTTCTCTCGGCCGAGCGCAAGGAACCGCCCGATATCGATGTCGACTTCGAACACGAGCGCCGCGAGGAAATCATGCAATGGGTTTACAAGCGCTACGGCCGCGACCGTGCAGCCATCGTCGCGACGGTTATCAGCTACCGCCCGCGCAGCGCCATCCGCGATGTCGGCAAGGCCCTGGGGCTGACCGAAGATGTGACGGCTGCGCTTGCCAACACGGTCTGGGGCAGCTGGGGCTCCACCGTGGACCGGCAGCATGTGCGGCAGGCGGGTCTTGACCCCGACAACATCATGATCCGCCGTGCCGTTAAACTGGCAACGGAGTTGCTCGGTTTTCCGCGCCACCTCTCGCAGCATGTCGGCGGCTTCGTCCTGACGCGGGAGCGGCTTGATGAAACCGTTCCCATCGGCCCCGCAGCCATGGAGGACCGCTCCTTCATCGAGTGGGACAAGGACGATATCGACACGCTCCGGATCATGAAGGTCGATGTGCTGTCACTCGGCATGCTGACATGTATCCGCAAGGCTTTCGATCTCATTCATCTGCATAAGGGGGGCGAGCGCTTAGAACTTGCGACTGTCCCGCAAGGTGATCTGAAGGTGTACGATATGCTGTGCGCGGCGGACTCCCTTGGGGTGTTTCAGGTGGAAAGCCGTGCCCAGATGAACATGCTGCCGCGCCTGCGCCCGCAGAAATTTTACGACCTGGTCATCGAGGTCGCCATTGTGCGCCCGGGTCCGATTCAGGGCGATATGGTTCATCCCTACCTGCGGCGCCGCAAAGGCATCGAGAACGTCGATTACCCATCGCCGTCTCCCGAATATGGCGACAAGGATGAACTGAAAAAAGTTCTGATTAAAACATTGGGTGTTCCCCTGTTTCAGGAGCAGGCCATGCGCATTGCCATTGAAGCGGCGGGGTTCACCCCCGATGAGGCCAACAAGCTCCGCAGCGCCATGGCAACATTCCGCAACCGCGGCACCATTCACAAGATGCAGGAGCAGATGGTCGAGGGCATGGTACGCCGCGGCTATGAGCGCAGCTTTGCCGAAAACTGCTTCAACCAGATCAAGGGTTTCGGTGAATATGGTTTTCCGGAAAGCCATGCGGCAAGTTTTGCCATTCTTGTCTACATTTCCTCCTGGATCAAATACCACCATCCGGAAGTGTTTGCCGCCGCTCTCCTGAATTCGCAGCCCATGGGTTTTTATGCCCCGGCCCAGATCATCCGCGACGCGCGGGAACACGATGTCGAAGTGCGTCCTGTCGATGTCAATTTCAGCGAATGGGACAACACGCTGGAAAAGAAAAGCAGTGGAAATCCTGCCATGCGCATGGGCTTTCGGCAGGTCGACGGCTTCTCGAAAGCCTGGGCCGACGAAATTTGCGTAAAGCGGAAAAAACCCTATGCGGACATTGAAGAGGTTCGCCGTCTGACGCGGCTGGAGCGCCGCGCCTTTGTCCTGCTCGCCGATGCGGATGCGTTTCGCTCGTTAGCCATTGACCGGCGCGAAGCACTCTGGGCCGTGCGCAGATTTCCCGACAATACAACCCTGCCACTCTTCCAGATTGCCGAAACCAACGAACTTGCAGTCGAAGCGCAGACACGGTTGCCGCCTATGCAGATGGCTGAGCATGTCATTGCCGACTATGAATCCTTCCGGCTATCGCTCAAGGGACACCCCATGCAGTTTCTGCGGGGCATGCTTGGCAGTGAAGGCGTCGTGACCTGCAGACAGGCCACTGCTCTGGCCAGCAACAGGCGCGTCAAGCTTGCCGGCGTGGTCACGGTCCGCCAGAGGCCGGGCAGCGCCAAAGGTGTTGTCTTCATGACGATCGAGGATGAAACCGGCATTGCCAACATCATCGTCTGGGCGAAGACAATGGCCACCTATCGCAAGGAAGTGATGAGTTCCCGCCTCATCCTGATCGAGGGAACGGTCCAGAGCAGCGATAATGTCACGCATATCGTTGCCCGGAAACTGATTGACCGGACGGCGGATGTGTATCGGCTTTCGGAACACCTGCCGCCCTTTCCGGTATTGCATGCCGATGAAGTGGTTCATCCGGTTCCCGATCAACCGAGAGCCCGTCATCCGCGCAAGGTCCGGATTCTGCCAAAATCCCGGGATTTTCATTGAGTCGCAGCCTAGGCCCGCTTGATATCCTTGGCCAAAGCAGCCCGGTCAATGGCGGCGATCATGCAAATTTCCAGATCCCCCAAGCCATCCAGAATCTCTTCCTTCGAGATGCCGATAGCCTCCGCTGCGGCGGTGCATTTGGCGACCAGTTGTTTGGGCCTTGGATCATGATGCGCCATATCCGCCGGACGCGTGGCATGAACATTGGCTTCTATCCAGCTATTGACGAAATCAATCGCACGTTGGCTCATGCTTTCCTCCTATGTATCACCAGTCAAAACTGCTGGCAGCGGAGAAGGTTGCGAAAAAAGCAGGATATCACACCGCCTCTTCAGCCCAAACCGTGAATTTTGTCAGCACATTGGGACCAAAAATATTGGTCAATGGAACATCGGCCGCATCTCTTCCGTGCGCCACCTTGATCCGTCCGATACGGGGCTTGTTGTTGCGCGGATCGAACGCATGCCACTGTCCACCCAGATAGACTTCCATCCAGGCGCAGAAATCCATCGCCGAATGGGGCGGCGGCACACCGATATCGGTGATATAGCCCGTGCTGTAGCGCGTCGGAATATTGAGACACCGGCAAAAAGCCACGGCCAGATGGGTAAAATCCCGGCAAACGCCTCGGCCTTCCGCATAGCCCGATGCGGCGGTCCGTGTCGGATTGGAAAACGCGTAGCCGAATGTGATGTGATTATGGACGTAGTCGCAAACGGCTTGCACCCGTTGCCAACCCTCTGGCGTATTGCCGAACAGCCGCCATGCTTCTTCGCTCAAGACATCCGTCTCGCAATAGCGGCTGCCCAGGAGATAGACCAGTGTCTCCGCAGGCAAGTCCTGCACGCGGTGCTGAACAGCCTCCAGCACAACAGGATCCGGCATACCGCTATCGCGGACAATCGCATTGGTCGAACAGATGAACGGGCCGGGCGCAGCCAGGACGCGGTTGCACCAGTTGCCGAACTGGTCGTGATAACCGTCGACGCTCGAACCGAATGTCGACTGGAATGTCTCGATGCCTTCAATGTCCTCGACGCGCGAATGGTGCACGTTCAAGATGGCAATCAAGGGTGTTTCCTGAACAAAATCAAAACGCAATTCACACCCGACATTCAGTCTCATGAACACATCCCCATCAACCTATAAGAATATCGCTTTTTGAAAATCGCAGCTCAGCACGACAGACTATTGCGCAAAAAGCAACCGGCTCGATTGCGAGCCGGTTCAAACTTCAGCCACAGGAACAGTCAAGCGCGGTCAACGACCTTCTTCACGGCATCCTTGGCCTTGCCCTTCATCTCTTGGGCATCGCCCTTCAGTTCCTGAGCCTTGCCTTCGGCCTGCAGCTTCTTGGAGCCTGTTACCTTGCCCGCTGCCTGTTTGATGTTGCCAGCGGCTTTGTTGGCAAGCCCGGAAATCTTGTCACCTGTGCTACCCATCGGTACACTCCTTGAATGTTCACTCACCAGAGGTAAACGGGCGGTGACGCTTCCGGTTCCCGTGAAATCGAGAATACTTAAAATATTGAATTAAAAGGATAATTTTTCAGATCAAAGCAAAAACCCGGTGCCCACGGGGGAACAGGCACCGGGTTCTGAACGTGCCGGTCAACGTGTGACCAGCTTCTGCGAAACGTCACAGAGTCATCTTGGTTCCCATCCGCGGGAAGGCTTTCCCGAATATCTCGGATATCACCCGGCAACCTGTTTGATTGCCGCTTCGATGTTTGAGGCAAAATAGCAGTTTCGGCTTGATCCAACGATCTTGTCACCTTCAACAGTGCCCGCATCCTCGGCCCAGAAGCCGACAATGATTTTGATGCGCGCATTCCGCCTGCGAATGCGGCGGACGAGATAACGGGCATGGGCCACCGAAGACATATTGAGATAGCTGATATAGATCGCACTCGCATCGGCAAGGTCGAGCTTGCCGATATTCACGGCTTCAAGCTCGTCATGCGTGATGTCGCGAACCTCGAAGTCACCCCGCTCCAGGATATCGCCAATGATCACCGCTGCCGCGTCGTCGAGATCGCCTCGCCCACCCGCTGAAATGATCGTCCTTGGCTCTTCGCTCTTGCTGCGCCCGCTCCCGGCCGGTTCGACATGATCTTCACCGTCCTCGCCTTGCATATCCTGATGTTCCGAGAGATTTTCCACAAGGCGTATCATGCTTTGTGCCACGCGGCTGCGGCGCGCAGCATCCAGCACGCCCCGTCCCCGGTCATGTTCGGCGAGAAACAGCGCAGGGACAGCAACGGATGCGTAGTAATCCGCAATCGCCGATGACTGCAGATAGTCTTCCGCTTTTTCCGTCGCCTCGTCGGGATCGCCGGACAACAACCGCTGATAAAGCTGTTGCGGCGGTGACAGCACCGGTTCGTTGCCAAGCAGCACATCCAGGAACTCGAAGCGCGGCACGTGACGCCCGAGCACCACGAGACAGACCGTCAGCGGCGTGGAAAGCAGGAGCCCGATCGGGCCCCATATCCAGGTCCAGACGATCGCCGCAAGCAGGATGGCAACCGGCGAGAGCCCGGTCCTCGAGCCGTAGAGCACCGGCTCCATGACATTGTTGCTGATCAACTCGAGAACGATGAACAAGGCGGCGGTCCACAACAGGAGCATCCAGCCGGGATCGACCGCCAACGCAAGCATGAGCGGGAAAGATGCGGCAATGAATGGTCCGATATAGGGCACGAAACGCAGGGCGATGGCGAGAAGGCCCCACAGCATCGGATTGGGGATACCAATCAGCCAAAGGCCGATGCCGATCGGGACACCAAAGCAGATATTGATCACAAGCTGCATCAGGAGATATTGCCCGACCCGCTTCCCCGCATCATGCAATGCAGTGGTCGTGCGGTGAATGTCGCTGGCTCCCACAAGCCGGATGAAGCGGTCACGCAGATCTTCCCGCCGCAGCAACATGAAGATGACAAAGACAACGACAATGCCGACCGTTGCCAGCGGTTGAATCAAGGGCACGGCGACGGTTTGCAGCAATTGCAGGGGATCCGGGGCCGGATAACGGATTTCAACCGGAACGGGTTTATCCGGATCACCTTTCGCCAGGGGAGACTTGTTTTCTGCCTGATTGTTCGGCGTCACGTTCTCGGGAGGTTGTTGTGCCTGTGTGCCCGCACCGTTTTGTGCGGGAAACCGCTCCACTTCATCGGAGCGGCCTATTTCTTCATTGAGCCGTTTGAACATGCGCGCACCGCGGTCAAAAATACCGTTACCGGACTGCGCGTCCTTGATGGTCCTGATCTTTGCCTCAATGTTGTATTGGTAGCTTGGCAGGTTTTGCGCCAGAACCGTGAGCTGCCCAACCACAATCGTGGCAAACAGGAATATGGCGATAAACGCGGTCAGCACCACGGCGATAACCGAAAGAATCTTCGGCACACCGAAGCGGTGAAGCTGCGTGACCAGCGGCGACAAGGCAAAGGTCAAGAGCAGCGCCAGCGCCAGCGGGACAAAAATATCCCGGGCAAAATACAGCGCAGCGACCACTGCAATGGCCACAATGATGGGCGGGAACTGCATTCGCCCGTCGGTATCGGGAGGAGCAGGCGCATAAATTGACCTTTGACTGACGCGCTCAACGGCGCGCGGCGACGCCTCCCTTACATTCTCAGACGGCATAACCAGCCCGCTTCTCCGAATTCATGAAAATCCCTCTCCGTTCAATGACACTCTGAAACGAAGCCGGCTGAATTTGGTTGCATGCCCCCCGCCAAGACCTGCGAAAACGACGCCAACCCGTTCCTTCGCATTGCATGGAGCAGCACCGAAACGCTGCAGCGGCCGGAACAAAAATCGATATCGGAAGTTTTCAATACATCGGGCCGCTCAAAGGAGAGAAGCAGAGAATGCCGGTGACAACGATCCTGATCATCATTCTGATACTGGCGCTGATCGGCGTGTTTCCAAGCTGGCCCCACTCGCGGGCATGGGGTTACGGCCCTTCCGGTTTGCTTGGGATTGTCCTGGTGATTCTGCTCATCTTGCTGCTTTTGGGCCGCATCTAACGGAACTGTTTGAACTCTGATTGCCCGGATCAGACCTGACGAAAGGATCGACACACTATGCTGCGTGGAGTTTTACTTTGGCTCATCGGCCTGCCACTACCGATCATCCTGATTCTCTGGTTCCTCGGCTATCTCTCGTAGGAACGTTGCGCGGCGCTGCCTTCATGCCGGCCATTGTCCCGGTGCTTCTTCACATCACGATATTATACAGGAATCATATTCGCATGACCAAACGTCTCTTGATGACCACTGCCTTGATCACTGTCCTGGCGACATCCGGTTTCGCCCAGGCCCAGGAACCCGGTTCAGCGGCAACGCACGGCATTTTCCACGACAAAAGCAAGCCGGCACAAAATGCCGGGCGCTATGTCGAATCTGCAGCCGGGCAAATCCTGGCTTCCGGCTTGATCGGGCAGAAAGTCTATAACGGAGCCAAGGACGATTCGGTCTCGATCGGCGCGGTCAAAGATCTGGTGCTTGACGCCAATGGCACGGCTGATGCGGCAATCATCGGCGTTGGTGGATTTGTCGGCATCGGCGAGAAGGATGTGGCCGTTGGATTGGATGGTCTGGCCTGGGCTGACCGGGCGGACGGCACACGTTGGCTCGTCATCGCCACCAGCAAGGAAGAGCTGGAAAAGGCGCCTGCCTTTGACAAGGCGGCTTTGCTCGATGGGCACCCCGCGACCGATGTTCTGAAGCCGTCTCTTGCGCCTGCCAAGCCGGCACCGCAAGCCACGATGGCGACGCGTGACGGGCTGAAAGCTGTACCGGCAACTGCCGTCAGCGCGGAAAAATTGATCGGCACGACCGTCTATGGCTCGGATGACGAGACCCTTGGTTCCGTGGGTGACGCGTTGATGACCCCAGACGGTCAGGTGGAAGCCTTCGTCGTGGACGTCGGCGGTTTCCTTGGCCTGGGCAAGAAACCCATCGCCATTTCCATCGAGAATCTCGACCTTTTGTCGGACAAGGACGGCAAGATCGCCGTCTACACCCCCTTCACGAAGCAGCAGCTGCAGGCCCATCCCGCCTATAGCGAGGAAGCATACAAAGCCGACAGCGAGAAAATCCTGCTGCGCGGCAGCGCCGAATAACAGTGTTTGCAGCCCAATGCCGGGAGACCGCTGCTCACGCAGCGGTCTCCGCTTCCGCATGGAACCAACCCGCATGTGAGGCGTTTCAATCCCTATGAAACTTATATTTCTCAAGGAGTTCCTTTAATGGCGTCAGTTTCTTCGAAAGTTCGCAAAGCCGTGGACGATGCAACGGAGTCCAACCCGGATTTGCAAGCTCAGGTTGCCGCGTTGAAAGAGGACATCGCGAACATTGCGGCAACACTCGCCAAAATTGGCAAGACCTCGGCAAAAGAGGCGAGCAGCAATGCATCCTCGACCTTCGAGAACGCCAGGGCACGCGGCGAAGACGCTCTGGATGAAATACGGTCCCAGGCCAAGGCGCTTGAGGATCAACTGACAGAGACTGTGCGCGAGAACCCCCTGACAACCGTTGCCGTCGCTGCGGGCGTGGGATTTCTTCTGGCTCTGATCGCCCGCCGCTGACATGCTGAAACTGCTGGCCCCCCTTCTGTCCAGTGCGGTTTCTGGAGAGCTCGGTTCCGCTGTGAGCCGGGCAAAGCGCCGTGCGGTCTTCCTTGCGCTGATCGGCATTCTGCTGGCGATTGCCGGCGTCTTCCTGCTCGTCGCGGGCTATATCGCGCTTTCTCGGCATTTCGGCGATTTGTACTCAGCCCTGATCCTGGCCGGCGGCGCGATCGCCCTTGCGCTTCTGGCCTACATCATCATGAAAGTTGCTGAAACGGTTGCACGCAAGCGGCAGCGCGAGCGGTCAAAGGTCGATACATCAACCCTACTGACCGTCGCTGCACTTGCCGCCGCACCAACCGTCTTGAAATCGCGGGGGTTGCTGATGCTGGCCGTACCGGTCATCGCCTTTGCCGGACTTTCGCTTCTCACCAAGAAGAAACCATCATCCAACGACAGCAGCTGACCCTTCCTTTATCGGCATCGAAATCAGAACTTCCATGCCGGTTTCGGGGTAACTCAACCGAACACTGCTCGACAGAACCTTGTCCAGGCTGCGTTCAATCAGCCGCTCGCCAAGTCCTCGGGCGGCCGGAGGTATGACACGAGGGCCATCGGATTCGACCCAGTGAATCACAACCCTGGATTCATCGAGCCCGGTTTCCGTCTGCCATGACACACGCACCCTGCCGCGCGCGGAGGACAGCGCACCGTGCTTAGCCGCATTGGTGGCAAGTTCGTGCAATGCGATGCCAAGTCCCAAGGCGTGATCGGGCGGGAGAATCATGTCCTCGCCTTCCAGCACGACCTGGGCCGGATCATAGATCGCATAGGGTTCGACCTGCTTGGTGATGAGGTCAACGAGACTGATGCCGCTCCATTCACGATCGGACAAAAGCGTGTGTGCCTCGGAGATCGCCCGCAGCCGGCCGGAGAAAGCCTCCATGAATTCCGCCGGATCCGAGGTCCGGTTCAAGGTCTGCCGCGCCAGCGATTGCAGCATGGCCAGCGTATTCTTCACCCGGTGGTTCAATTCCCGCAACAGCAGCCGGGTTTTCTCGGCGGCATTTCGCGTGCTGGTGATATCGATATTGACACCAACGGCTACAAGCGGCCTGCCGGCGGCATCCCGTTCAAAAACACGGCCGCGTCCGAGTAGCCACTGACCGGAGGATGCGGCGCGAAATTCGCCGACGTAATCCTGGTTATGTGCCATTGCGCGGGTGAACGCCGATTTCATCAATGGAAAATCATCCGGATGCATGGCGCGGAAAACATCTTCGCCGCTTATCGGCTTGTCGTCGCTGAGGCCGAGCATGGAATAAGCCATCTTGTTGCCGGTGAATTTTCCGGTCTTCAGGTCCCAAACCCAGCTGCCGACATTCCCGACTTCCAGTGCCATATCATGGCGCAGTTCATCCCTGTTCAGGGTTTCGATGGACCGAACATTGCTTTGTGCATCGCACTTCATCTTGAGAAAGGAACCGGCAAGCCTGGCCACCTGCTTCAACTGGGATTGCAGCAGCGTGCTTGCCGTTTGTCCGGGCTGCGCCGAGGCGATGACAAGCGCAGCTACACGCGCGCCACCAACCTCGACCGGCGTCGCTGCAACAAACCGCACATCGTTGCCGGCCGAGCCCGCCACACCCCCGGAAAATCGCTTGTCTGCCGTCACATCGGGAACGACCAGCGATTCTCCCTCTGGCAGGACCAGCGCATTTGCGCCGAATGCCCAGAAATCGGTGCGTCCCGCCGGCGCGTTTCCGGCCTGCGCCAGTATCCGGATTTGCGTCTCACCGACCGCCACGATCAGCGCAACATCGGCATTCGAGAATGACAAGGCCAGGGAGGCCAGTCCGTGAAGCTCGCTTTCAGGCTGAAATTCAAGGCCGCTCAGCACGGAAACAGCATCCAGACGAGCGGGCTCTGACAGAAATCCTGACATGTTTTCTGAAATTTGGTCTGACTTCATAGTCACATGACGCCCCTCATCGAGCCGTCCTTACTCTTAACGTTGAAACAGCTTCGATTATCAACGCAACGCATACCCCTTTGTTCCCCGCCCGGAACATTTAATAGCGCCCGTCGTTTCTGTTGCGTGAAGAATGCAAAGGAGAAATCTATGCGCGACGCGAAGGACATTCTATCGGACAATAGTCTGGACAGGACCGTGAAAATCGAAAAGCTGCGGGAACTGCTCAGCGAAGCCAGAGGATTGCAGCGGGCAGCGACGGAAGGCGGAATGGACAATGAGGATGGCTCCACCCGGACCTTGCGCGACATCGAACTTGCGCTGGAACAGCTGAACGCCGACATGCCGGAAACCGGGGCGGCAACCCTCTGACTGCCACTCATTCGTCTTCCGCCTTCGCATTTTCGGGCGCAGCTGCACTGTGAAGGGAGGGGAACGTGACCGTCACGATCGTGCCGCCACCATCTTTGGCGCCATAGGTCACCGCACCACCAAATTGCTGGCAGAGCTGTGCGACGATCACGGAGCCCAAACCTGTCGCCCGCTTGTGGAGTTTTTTCTGGATGCCGATGCCATCGTCAGCAATGGTGAGGGCTATAATGCCGTGGGCATCGCGCTGCAGGCCGATTTCGATCAACCCCGCGCGACTATGCGGAAATGCGTGTTTGATCGCGTTCATCGTCAGCTCACCGATAATGATACCGAGGGTTGTGGCATCCCGGGAGCTCAGATCAATTGGTTCGAAATGGGCTTCGATCCGGATATCCCGGCCGTGAAAATGCGCTTCCCTGATGTCGGCCATAATCTCCGGCAAATATTCATCGGCCCGAACGGTCTCATGATCCTTTCCCAGCCGGAGCCGACGGTGTGCCGAAGAAATCGTCTGGATTCGATCACGCGCCGCGCCGAGGGCCACTCGGATTTCGTCTGACGAAACGCCGTGCATCTGGATGCCAAGAAGCGATGACACGGTCGCCAGCGAATTACCGATGCGATGATCGGAATCCTGCAGGAGCGTTTCCACGCGCGCTCTCTCCCGCTTGGCAATCAGCATCGCCTTTTCGAGCTCGGCGGTGCGCAGTTGAACCATTTCTTCCAGTTGCGATTTTTCAGAAAGCAGCGTCGATTGACCTTCGGTCAGCTTGCGCACATAGCGCTTGGTGCGGCTGGCAAGGATATAGGCGAGTATCAGTGCACCTGCGAGGGCCAGGATCGAGGCAATGGTCAGCCAAAAGCGCAACTTGTCCATGGCTATGTTGCGGGCAATAAGCCGACGATCTTCTTCACCCAGGAAACTGTTGATGGTTTTCCTGACTTCATCCATCTGGCCGATGCCGAAATCGGAACCGAGTGAAGCCAGAGCTTCGCTGTTGTTCCCCGCAAGAGACATCGATATGGCCGCTTCGACCTTTTGCTGCTTCTGCTTCGCCAAATCCTGAATTTGGCTGACAATGGCCTGTTGCCGGGGATTGCCTCTTGTCATCTCGTTCAGCGTATTCAGCGATTCGGCAAGGTGGGATGCGGCCGCACGGTAGAGATCGAGGAAGGCGGGGTTTTGGGTCAGGAGATAACCGCGTTGACTGGTATGCGCTTCGTTCAAGAGGGCGAGTGCGCCATCCGCCTGCTCCCGGACCCGGTAGGTGGCAATGACGTCGTCCATCTGGTTGTTGAAGCCGCGGGTCAGGATGATGGTCGACGTCGCAGCGGTGATGATCAGGGCAAGCGAGATGATGATGGCCAACCCGCGCCGGGGTCTCTCCGAAAAACCTGCCAAAACTCTGCGCCACTGCACCAACTGCACTGCTCCTGCCAAAACAGGCCTCGTATGCTCGGCCCGCCATATACACGAACTAGATAAAGGGTCTTGGCAGCTTCGGCAAACCTTGCCATCCCGATATATCCAGAAGGGTCGTTTCATCGAGGACTTCACAGCCCCGGTCAACCCATCGCAAAGCACCGCGCGCCGCTAGTTTCTTGAGCGTCTTGTTCGTATGCACGATGGACAATCCGAGCGTATCGGCAACGTGCTGTTGTCTCAGCGGCACAAACAGCTTGTTGTTCTTGACCATGCCGACCGACTTGGCACGCTGAAAAATGAAGGCAAACAGATAGGCCGCGCGCTCCAATGCGGTGCGACGCCCGACACTGAGCAGGATTTCATCCAGCATCTGTTCTTCGCGGGACGCCAGCCAGGTAATATCGTAGGCAAGGCTTGGAAAGGTGCGGAAAAGGTTGGGGAGTTTGTCACGCTGGAAAACGCACAAAATCACGGGCGACATGGCTTCGATGGAGTGCTGCATCTCCTTCATCAGCGATCCCTGCAGCCCGATGAGGTCGCCGGGCAGTACGTAGTTGAGGATTTGCCGGCGGCCGTCTTCCAGTGTTTTGTAGCGAAACGCCCAGCCGGACAGAACCGTGAAAAGGTGCGCGCTGTTGGCACCTTCGACCAGAAATGTCGTCCCGGCATCGGCAACAAGCTCGCCCGTCTTGAAGCCCGACAGGAACTCCAGTTCGTCCTTGTCGTGCGGTTGGAAATGCGGGAAATCCTGCAAGGGGCATTTTTCGCAGGGGAATTGCCGTACTGCTGAAGCTGTTGCTGTTTTCATTTGATTTCTCAATTAAGAGTTGTTGAGCACGCTAACATGCTGCCATTGAAATGACCGATAATTCTTCGCGTTCGACATGTCATAGTTAAATGACACCCTATTCCGTTCAGCGCATAAGCACTGCTTTTAGGAGCAGTTGATATGGAATTGACCGGCAAGCGACTTCTGGTTCTGGAGGACGAATATCTGATCGCACTCGAGTTGGAGCGCATTGCGGAGGAATGTGGCGCAAAATCCGTTCATGTCGTCTCGACCGTTGCAGAGCTTCTATTCTGGATTGAGAGCCAGCCGCCATGCGACATCGCCATTCTCGAAGTCAAGGCACGCGGCACCTCCTCTCTGGACGCCGCAAGCCTCATGCTGCAACGGGGCGTTCCCGTCGTCTTTGCCACCGCCTATGATCAGCAAAGGAGCGGCATTGCCGGTTTTGCCGATGTTCCCGTGGTTTTGAAGCCCTATGGCAAGACCCAGATCCTGCAAGCCGTCACCACCGCTTTTGCCAGAATGGCTCCGAGAACACTGCCGGCAAAAGAAGGCGGCGCGTCAGGCGAACTTGTTTGATGTTACCTGCGTGGAAATGGAGTCTGGGCCGTAATCAACCTCTCCCTGGACATCGAGAAGTTCCTGCAACCGTGTTCTTGCACGGCTGACGCGGCTCTTGATTGTGCCAACGGCGCATGCACAGATATCCGCCGCCTCTTCATAGGAAAAGCCGGACGCACCGACAAGAATGATTGCCTCGCGTTGATCGTCGGGCAGCTTTTCCAGAGCCTTGCGGAAATCCTGCAGATCAAGCGCGCCGTATTGCGAGGGATGCACCGAAAGCTGTTCGGTGAAAATGCCATCCGAGTCCTGCACTTCGCGCCCGCGCTTGCGCATCTGGCTATAAAATTCATTGCGCAGGATCGTAAACAGCCAGGCCTTTATGTTGGTGCCGGGCTCGAACGAATCCTGCTTGGCCCACGCTTTCATGATCGTGTCCTGGACAAGATCATCCGCGCGGTCGGGATTGCCGATCAGCGATACTGCGAATGCGCGCAGCTTCGGCAGGGACGCAATCAGATTTCTCTTGAAATCAGGGGATTCATGTACCATTCGACCGCCTGTTATTTTGACGACTGAGCATGGTTACGTTCAGCTTCGTCGAGCTTTTCCAGAAGGTCGAGGAAACGTGCCGGTATTTCCTCCTCCTGTACGGAGGCATAAAGCGCACGCAGCTTCAAACCAATTTCTGATTCCGCGTTTCTGACGTCGCGGCGGCGGACACGACCCTTTTCGGAGCCGTCTGAGATACTTTTGTTGGCGTTCATTCTACTATCTTTGCTGGTCGTTCGTCGCAAAAGCTTTTGGCAGGCACATTAATGTCGATAATCCCCTGGAGAAGGAAAAGTTCCATGCCAGGGAACTTTTTTTTCGCCAATGTGTTTTGGTTCGTACTAGTCTTCAATGCCCAAACGGGAACGGGAAATCACCATAATGTCATTGTCCACTCGGATCGCTCCACATCTGCCCTATCTTCGCCGCTTCGCCCGCGCCATTACCGGGTCGCAATCATCAGGCGATGCTTATGTAGCGGCGACGCTCGAAATCCTTATCAGCGATGTCTCCCTTTTTCCTGAAGCCACCTCTGACCGGGTCAGCCTCTACAAGCTGCTGATCAAGCACTTCAATTCCGTCAATGTCCGCCCGCTCGAATTGCAATCGGAATTCGGCTGGGAAAAGCACGCAGCGGCTAACCTGACGGCCATCGCCCCCCGCGCGCGTCAGGCTTTCCTTCTCATCAGCCTTGAAGGCTTCAGCCAGGCTGAAACCCTCGATATTCTCGATATAGACGAGCAGGAGCTTTATGCTCTCCTCGACGAGGCTTCCGTCGGCATCTCCAAGCAGATCGCCACCGATATCATGATCATCGAGGACGAACCGCTGATCGCCATGGACATCGAACATATGGTGGAAAGTCTGGGTCATCGGGTTGTCGGTATCGCCCGTACCCGCGACGAGGCCGTGAAACTCTATGCGGAAACACATCCGAGCATGATTCTTGCCGACATTCAGCTCGCCGACGGCAGTTCAGGCATCGATGCGGTCAACAACATCCTGAGCCAGGACGCGGTTCCCGTGATCTTCATCACAGCGTTTCCTGAGCGGCTCCTGACCGGCGAGCGGCCGGAACCGACCTTCCTTGTCACCAAGCCCTTCAACCCTGACATGGTCAAAGCCCTGATTACACAGGCGCTGTTCTTCAAGGAAAGCAGCAAGGCAAAGGCATAGGAGCCGGCAAAGCATTCGCACCTGCTGCCGCATGGAACAAAGGCACCCCCGAGATCGTTGTGCATGCAACAGGATAGGGAGTTGATAATGCTATATTATGCGGTTGTGTTTCTTATTATTGCCCTCGTGGCCGGTGCACTTGGCTTTGGCGGAATAGCCGGGGCTTCTGTCGGGATAGCCAAGATTGTTTTCTTTGTGTTCCTGGCGTTGCTGCTCGTCTCCTTGATCGCCGGTCTGCTTCGCAAGGCATAGTCACAGGAATTTGAATGCGTGAAAGGCCGCCGGCATCAAGCCGGTGGCCTTTGTTTATTGGCGCGGTTTCTCATTGGAAATTTGTAGCATTGCAGCGACCGGCACTTGGTTGTAGTGGGATACGACACATGTGAAATTGACGGTCAGGCTGCATTCACCTCTCGATTCCATGCAGCGTTGAAACTGGACGGCCCGATGATCAACTGGACCTGCCTCGCCCGGCGAATCCCCCTTGCAATACTATGCTACACAGCGGGCCTTATCGCGATCAGGCTGGCACTGTCGCCATTCCTCGACATCGATGAAGCCCAGTTTGTCGGATCGGTTGATTTTTCCTGGATTTACGGCAATTCGCACCCGCCGCTTTACAATTGGCTGGTGCGGCTGGCCCTCGATCTTACCGGTTGGAACTGGGTTGTTGCGACGGTTCTGGTTCGTCTTTGCCTGCTTGGCCTCTATCACTGGCTTTCATTCGATACCGCACGCCGCTTGGGCGGCGACCGTGCCGGGGTATTGGCCCTGGCGGCATCCGCCCTTCTGCCGCAGATTGTCTGGATGTCGATCCAGACAACGGCGCATACGCTTCTGGTGATCGTCGCATCCATCGGCACGATCCATGCTCTGGCTCTGATCCGATCGGGACGAGGATACCGCGCCTATGTCTGGCTTGGTCTATGGGCCGCCATTGGCGGGCTGGCAAAGTATAACTTCTTCATGTTCCTGTTCAGCTTTCTGATCGCCTGCGCGCTCAACAGGACCATTCGCCGTCAGATTTTCTGCAGACCTGCATTGATATCCCTTGGCATTTTCCTGCTTGCCATGAGCCCTGTGGCCTTGGCCTCCTTGAATGCACCCCTGGCTGCGACAGCCGGCCGAATGGTCAAGCTCAACCACCTGATCCCGATGCTCCAGCCTTTTGATCTTCCTGGGTTTGGGGTGGACGGGCTTCTCAGTCTCTTCATCTCGACCTTTCTCTGGTCAGGCCCGGCTCTTGTGATCTTTTTGGTCGGCCGCTGGCAGGACGATCCAAAACCCGCTCCGGACGGAGACACTGACGTCAGGAAAGTCCTGTTCCGTACCGTCGTACTCGGTTTGACGGCCTTTGGCTTGATCGTCTTTTTTGCCGACTACCATTCCGTCGCAGAGCGCTATATGGCACCCATTCTGGCACCGACTGCCATTTTGCTGGCGCTGTACTTTCCGCAAAAGCATGGCGCGCGAAACCTGCTGATCATATCCGGCGGCTTCTACGCATTGGCGCCCGTTGCCTTCGCCATTGTGCTGCTGTTCGGTGACGATCGCCTATCGATACCATTCGATGCGGTTGCCAATGCCATTCACGAGCAAAATTCAACCCCAGCACGGATAGCAGCGAAGCGGCAGGATGACGCTGCCAACATCGCCGTGCAGCTCCATTGGCCGCCGGCAAGCGGCAAGGCCGACGATATCGTCCTTGTCTGGGAGGGCGGCGATGCACCGGATAAAGAAACGCTCGAACTCCTGCCCGCCGATGCGGCCGCGACCGGCCCCATGACCCGCGTTGACAGCCCATTGAGAAACTTCAACGGCCAGATCAGGACGTTCAGCTTTCAGCGTTATTCATCTCACTTACCCCTGCCGGATCAGAGTATCGGCGGATAAGCCAGAAGACACCCACAGTGTCGAGAAACGCAACCGCAGCGCGATCGAAAAACCCGTATTTGGAGACACCGGCCAGCCGGGGACGATCCTCCACATCAACTTCGACGACAGTCAGCCCGGCCCGGATCGAGAGGGCGGGAAGAAAACGGTGCATGTTGTCGAAGTAGGGCAGCCCTCTTGCCACGGACGCCGGCAGGACTTTGAATCCGCACCCCGCATCCCGGCAATTGTCCCTGAGAAGGCGCTTGCGGATGAAATTGGCGGATTTCGATGTCAGCAACTTCACGACCCCGTCATTGCGGCGTTTTCTGACCCCGGCAAACAGCGCAGGCTGGGATTGCGCAATACGCGGCCAGAGGCGCGCCAGATCCAGCGGATTGTTCTGCCCGTCACCGTCCAGCGTCGCGATCCATTGTCCCTTTGCGGCCTGAAAACCGCTGACAAGAGCCCTGGATTTGCCCGTGCGGTTTTTATGGCGCAGCACGCGAACGTGGCGACCCGCATTCAACGCTTCCTCCGCCGAGCCGTCATTCGAGCCGTCATCGATGATCAAGATCTCATAGCTGACCACACCCGAAAGAGCCTGATTGATCTCGGTGACAAGGGCGCCGATGTTTCCGGATTCATTATACGCAGGAATTACGACTGACAGATCGGTCATTTGAAAAATCCAGAAACCAAGGTGAACCTTCCGCACTACGATCAAAATCCGGTCATGCCGGTCAGCTTCGAAAGATCATTGCATCGGCGCAATGCGTCAGGATGTTCGATACGTTCTCTGCCCGTTCCCATAGCATTCAAAAGGAGAAAGCAAAACAAATGTTCGCTTCGAACGGAAACCGCTTCCCCTTATACCGGCTGATCCCGCCGCGGTTTCACGCAAGAGTGAAGCTGACGTCGTAATTCCGCCATCCCGATCGGCACTAAAATGCTAGCATCACGTTAATATCCCGCGTGGATGCTCTATGGTTAATAGTTCATTAATCGAAGTCTTCCTATTGTCGGGCTCTAATCTTAATTCATTTCGGTCCGCATATGCATTTTCGGGTTACAGATGCAATCATTGGTTCAAGGAAGAGTTCCCGCATGGGTGCTGGCCTCCTTGTCCTGCTGTTTGCCTGCGTTTCGCCGGTGCACGCGCAGGAACAGGTCGACGCAAAGCGCGCTGAAACCGTCAAACAACTGGACGAACTCACCGGCCAAATCAGTTTGTCTGCTGATCGCCTGGCTTCCCTCGACAAGGAAATTGCCGATCTGAAGAAGGATCAGACCACCCTGACGGCCGCGTTGATCCAGTCGGCCAAGACCGAGAAAAAACTGACTGAAGATATAGCCGCTATCGGCGACAAGCTGACCGATCTGCATGAACGGGAAGACGGAATAAAGCTCTCTCTCAAGGGCCGGCGCGCGGCGCTCGCTGAGGTCCTTGCCGCCTTGCAGCGCATGGGGCTCAATCCGCCCCCCGCCATCCTCGTTCGCCCTGACGATGCCCTTGCGTCGGTCCGCAGCGCCGTCTTGCTGGGCGCTGTCGTTCCGGAAATGCGCGAACAGACGGAAGTGCTGATTGCCGATCTCAAGGAGCTCTCGCGGATCAGGACATCGATTTCCGATGAGCAGACCCGTCTGACCGCTTCCCTGTCAGGACAGGCGGAGGAAAAGAAGCGCCTCGATCTGCTTTTGACCGAAAAGCAGAAACTGCAGACAACATCCGAGGAAACGCGCAAGGCCGAACAGCAGCGGGCGGAAGAACTGGCCCGGCGGGCGACATCCCTGCGCGAATTGATCGCCTCGATGGAACAGGACATGGAAGAGGCGCGCAAGGCAGCCAGCGCGGCGAACCAGCAGGAAGAACAGAAGCTTGCAGCCAGCAAGGAGCGGGCCGACAATTTCGCCTCCAACCAGGAACGCCTGTCAGCCAAGGTGAATTTTGCCTCGCTGAAGGGACATCTTCCCATGCCGGGTGCCGGAAAACTGGTTCGGCATTTTGGCGACGAGGACGGATTGGGCGGTGTCGTTCAGGGCGACACGCTGGAAACCCCGGCAGGCGCAACAATTACCGCGCCCACGGACGCCGTGGTGCTGTATGCTGGCGCCTTTCGTTCCTATGGCCAACTCTTGATCCTGGATGCCGGCAATGGCTATCATGTCGTGTTGGCAGGAATGAAGAGAATCAATGTTTCGCAGAATCAGTTTGTTTTGGCGGGAGAGCCGGTTGGTGTGATGAACGAGCAACTTGTTGCGAGTACCGGCACCGTTCCGTTGGGAAATGGAGCGCCAATGCTTTACATTGAGTTCCGAAAAGATACAAAACCTGTTAATCCCGCTCCCTGGTGGGCGGATAGGCTCGCTGGAAGGACCACAAATGATACGTAGGTTAACGCTTCTCATGGCCGGAGCCCTGTTGGGTGCAACGGCAATGGTGGTTGTGCAGGGTGCACTGCCCACAACCGTTGCAGAAGCTGCGGGCACTGACACATACAAGCAGTTGTCGATTTTCGGCGATATTTTTGAGCGGGTGCGCAACCAGTATGTGACGCCGCCGGATGACAAGAAGCTGATCGAAAGCGCCATCAATGGCATGCTGACGTCGCTTGACCCCCATTCGTCCTACATGAACGCCGACCAGGCCCAGGATATGCGTGTGCAGACCAAGGGCGAGTTTGGCGGCCTTGGCATTGAAGTCACGATGGAAAATGAGCTTGTGAAAGTCATTGCCCCCATCGAAGACACCCCTGCCTCCAAGGCCGGTGTTCT
>OKVL01000436.1_pt1 | contig 25930 bp, 30 predicted proteins | sample 1606791 | NCBI WGS metagenome assembly OKVL01 (sample SAMN03281006, study PRJEB24777) | human gut metagenome | isolation source: fecal sample PR165 from 1 month old male Malay infant, vaginally delivered...
GGAATCGCAAATTTTGGTGTCGAGGATTTTATGTTGATACGGTTGGACGAAATCAGAAGCGAATTGAAGAATATATTCGTAATCACTTACAAGAAGACGTGATAGCAGATCAGCTAAGTCTATTTGAGGAGTATGATCCGTTTACAGGTGAGAAGAATAAAAGAAAGTAATCTTAAAGAGACCCGCTAGACGGGTCAGCTAGCAAAGGTGGTGCTGAAGGGAAACCATTCGGTAGGCCTTTAGGCCTCGGCCGGTAGCAGAGGCTTTCAGCCGAAGAGCAAGCCACCCGTTCTCACGGGTGGTTTTGACTATATGCAACAATGAAAAAAGACACCCTAAGGTGTCCTCATATTATGAAGGCGGTAGACGGATTTGAACCGACGATCAAGCTTTTGCAGAGCCGTGCCTTACCACTTGGCTATACCGCCATAACAGATACCATTCTATCGAAAAAACAAAGATTCGTCAAGCCTCTTTCATCAAATTGGCTGGTTGATTGTTCAAACTGCCTATTTACAAGAAATATAAAGAGGCTGAAAGACATTCAACTTCTTTGTATTAATTATAACTGTTGTATATTGATTACTAACACGTATGTCTTGATTATTGTCTAATCAAGTAATCAAAGGCTCCGATAGCATTTGTAGCACTAGACCCCATGGAAATAATGATTTGTTTGTAGGCGCTGTCAGTATAGTCACCTGCTGCAAAAATACCAGAGATATTTGTTGAACCAAATTTATCAACGATAATATCTTGGCGTTCATTGAGTTCAATACCACTGTATTTGAGCCAAGCAGTACTTGGTACAAGACCAATTCGAACAAAGACACCCTCAAGGTTAAGATGTTTTTCTTCATTTGTATCACGCTCAACGTACCTCAAACCAGTCACATAATCTTGACCCAGAATTTTTTTGTTGCAACGTTCTTAAGAATGGTTAGATTATCCGTTTTAGCAGCTCGTTCTTGTAAGACTTGATCTGACTTTAATTCAGGTAAGAACTCTAAGACCGTAACATGTTTAGTGATACCGGCTAAATCTAAAGCCGCTTCCAAACCTGAGTTACCACCACCGATAACGGCAATATTTTTCTCTTCAAATAGTGGACCATCAAAGTGTGAGCAGTAAGTAACACCTTTGTTGCGGAATTCTTCCTCGCCAGGAATGTTGATATTACGCCATTTGGCTCCGAGAGCTAGGATAGCAGTTTTGGATTTTAAAACGGCACCGTTAGCCAGTGTTACTTCAATGAGTTCTTTCTTTTCAATGCCAGTAGCTAATTGACTTTTGATGATATCAACGTCGTAAGATTTAGTATACTCTTCAACTTGGTCCATTAACTTAGTACCTTCTGTATATAGCGTACTAATCATGTTTTCAATACCAACTGTCTCAATAACTTGTCCTCCAAAGGTTTCTGCTAAAAGACCAGTTTTTAGTCCTTTACGGGTAGCATAAATTGCAGCACTGTTTCCAGCAGGACCACCACCAATAATCAAAACATCATAGACACCTTTATCAGCGAAAGCTTCAGCATCAAATGGGCCGTCGAGTTTTTCTACAAGCTGTTCAATACTTGCACGACCAGATGTAAATTCTTCTTGGTCTTTAACCGTAGGAACAGACAAGATACCTTTCGCTTTGACTTTACCCTGATACATACCACCTTCAATCATAGTATGTGTGATATTTAGGTTCAAAACAGTCATAATATTAAAAGCTTGAACGATATCTGGGCAATTAATATTTTCATCTGTTACAGTGATGAATTCCCCATTTTGAGAAGCTTGTGCTGAAAATTCTATAATTTCTTTTCCGACTAATGACAAAATAGTGTCATCCTCTATTTCTGAAAGCCTAATTATAAACAAAATACTTATTAATCTTAAAGAAAACGATTTTATTTTTTAATGAAAGCATGTTTTTTCCAATGAGGTTATTGATTTTATAGCTTGTCAAATATCACTTTTTTTGATAAACTACTATAGTTACCTAGAGTGACAAATACTCATTTTAAGCCGATTGTGGTCTTGTTGCCGCAAGGTGGGACTGCAAGTCTAAAGCTTAGAAGAGGAAAAAACAATTTTTTAAGGAGAAATACTCATGGCAGTAATTTCAATGAAACAACTTCTTGAGGCTGGTGTTCACTTTGGTCACCAAACTCGTCGCTGGAATCCTAAGATGGCTAAATACATCTTCACAGAACGTAACGGAATCCACGTTATCGACTTGCAACAAACTGTAAAAATGGCTGACACAGCTTACGAATTCGTTCGTGAAGCAGCAGCTAACGATGCAGTAATCTTGTTCGTTGGTACTAAAAAACAAGCTGCTGAAGCAGTTGCTGAAGAAGCAACTCGTGCTGGTCAATACTACATCAATCACCGTTGGTTGGGTGGTACTCTTACAAACTGGGATACTATCCAAAAACGTATCGCTCGTTTGAAAGAAATCAAACAAATGGAAGCTGATGGAACTTTCGAAGTTCTTCCTAAGAAAGAAGTTGCACTTCTTAACAAACAACGTGCACGTCTTGAAAAATTCTTGGGTGGTATCGAAGATATGCCTCGTATTCCAGATGTAATCTACATCGTTGACCCACACAAAGAACAAATCGCTGTTAAAGAAGCTAAAAAACTTGGTATCCCAGTTGTAGCAATGGTTGATACAAACGCTGATCCAGATGAGATCGATGTAATCATCCCAGCTAACGATGACGCTATCCGTGCTGTTAAATTGATCACTTCAAAAATGGCTGACGCTATCATCGAAGGTAACCAAGGGGAAGATGCTTCTGCAGATTTCCAAGAAGCAGCTGCAGCTGATTCAATTGAAGAAATCGTTGAAGTTGTCGAAGGTGACAATAACTAATCTTTAGGATTAGTTAGGGTATGATGCCCACTAAAGATACGACAAATACCTAAGGGGCGGGGCTCAGCCCAGCCCCTTAATTTTATAAAATAAATTTGGAGAAAAACAAAATGGCAGAAATTACAGCTAAACTTGTTAAAGAATTGCGTGAAAAATCTGGTGCTGGTGTCATGGACGCTAAAAAAGCATTGGTTGAAGTTGAAGGTGATATCGAAAAAGCGATTGAATTGCTTCGCGAAAAAGGTATGGCTAAAGCAGCTAAGAAAGCTGACCGTGTTGCAGCTGAAGGTTTGACTGGTGTTTACGTTAACGGTAACGTTGCAGCAGTTGTTGAAGTTAACGCTGAAACTGACTTCGTTGCGAAGAACGCTCAATTCGTTGAGTTGGTAAACGAAACAGCTAAAGTGATTGCTGAAGGTAAACCAGCTAACAACGAAGAAGCACTTGCATTGACTATGCCTTCAGGTGAAACTCTTGAAGCTGCATATGTAACTGCTACAGCTACTATCGGTGAAAAGATTTCATTCCGTCGTTTTGCAGTTGTTGAGAAAACTGATGCACAACACTTCGGAGCTTACCAACACAACGGTGGACGTATCGGTGTTGTTTCAGTTATCGAGGGTGGAGATGATGCTCTTGCAAAACAAATCTCAATGCACATCGCAGCGATGAAACCAACTGTTCTTTCATACACTGAATTGGATGAACAATTTGTTAAAGATGAATTGGCACAACTTAACCACGCTATCGATCAAGATAACGAAAGCCGTGCAATGGTTAACAAACCAGCTCTTCCACACCTTAAATATGGATCTAAAGCTCAATTGACTGATGCTGTTCTTGCTCAAGCTGAAGAAGATATCAAAGCTGAGTTGACTGCTGAAGGTAAACCAGAAAAAATCTGGGATAAAATCATCCCAGGTAAAATGGACCGCTTCTTGCTTGACAACACTAAAGTTGACCAAGCGTACACTCTTCTTGCTCAAGTTTACATCATGGACGACAGCAAAACAGTTGAAGCTTACCTTGAATCAGTAAACGCTTCAGTAGTAGAATTCGTTCGCTTTGAAGTTGGTGAAGGTATCGAAAAAGCATCTAACGACTTTGAATCAGAAGTTGCAGCTACAATGGCAGCAGCACTTAACAACTAATTCTAGTTGCTAGATAAAAAGAAAGAAGTTACGTAAATGAATCGTAACTTCTTTTTTTGTTATTAAAAAACATCTGAGCATGCCCCAGACGTTAACAAAGTAATTAATGAGCGAAGGTATTTACACCAAGTAGAAGAGAGAGTGTTCCCATGATGATACCTGCAAGGATAACCCCCAGCATAACAGCTAGAACACTGCGCTTAAAGTCCCAATCTAGGATAGATGCTGCGAGGGTACCAGTCCAAGCTCCTGTTCCTGGAAGTGGAATTCCTACAAAGAGTAGAAGGGACCAGAAGACACCTTTGTCTCCAGCGGCTTTTTCAAGCTTTTGACCCCCACTATGACCTTTTTTTAGACACCAGGTAAAGAAGCCACCGATAAGAGGTTTGTCAGCACCCCACTCGAGAACACGGCGGGCGAAGAAGAAAATAATTGGAACTGGAATCATGTTTCCAATGACACAAAGAATGAGGGCCTGCCACCAAGGAATACCTGAGGCGATAGCAACAGGAACGGCTCCACGGAGCTCAACCAAAGGAATCATAGAGATTAAGAGTGCAATGATGTATTTCATGAGTAACCTTTCATAGGGAAATAAATAAGAGATAAGACTCAAAGTGAGATGAGCTTTATCAAGAGTGATAAGACTAGTACTACTGCGAAAGTGCTAAAAAGTACTTGTTGGATTAGATAGGTCTCAGCCTGTCAAAGTGGATAGAAAATTTGAATCAAACACCTTAAGTTACCTAATATTTTAGTCTTATTCATTGTATCTTATATGTTCTCTAATGACAACTTTAAAAAGCTTTTCGAGAGTATAGTTTCCCATGAGCTGACATTTTTGGTATAATAATAGTCAGTTATAGTCAAATTAGACTGGAGGAATTAAGATGGCAAGAAATACATCAGATAGTATAGAAGAATATATTAAAGAATTGCTGGGCCAGTCTGGAACTGCTGAGATTCAACGGTCGAACTTGGCAGATGCTTTTCAAGTAGTACCAAGTCAGATTAACTATGTTATCAAGACTCGTTTTACAGAGAGTCGTGGGTATATTGTTGAGAGTAAACGTGGTGGTGGCGGCTATATTCGCATTGTCAAAGTTAGATTCTCCGACAAACACCATATGATTAATGATTTGCTGCAAAATTTGGCAGATCAGCTCAGCGAGCAGGTATTTACAGACTTGATTCAGTTGCTTTTTGATGAAAAAATCATCACTGAACGTGAGGGAAATTTGATTTTAGCAACTGCTAGTGATGATGTTTTAGGCGCAGATGCGGCTGCTACTCGTTCGCGTATTCTACGCTCGCTATTACTTAGATTGGATAGAAAAGGAAATTAGATGACGACATATTCAAGAAAAATGCAGGCCATTTTCCATCGTGCTCAGCTTGAGGCAGAGCGTTTTGGAAGTCCTTTCTTGGAGACTTGGCATGTGCTTCTGGCTATGGTTGAGGTTCCAGGATCTGTAGCCTACTTAACCTTTACTGATTTTGAGGACCGTATTCGTGCGGAAGAGATTGAGACCGCTGCTGTACTAGCGATGGAGAAAAGTCCGAAAGACTTGTCTGAATCAGATATTATCGATTTACGTGCACAGTCACATGCTTTAGAGGCTATGTTGCAAGAGGCAGAGGGAATTGCTAGTGTGACTGGTGCTGTAGAGGTAGGGTCTGAACATGTATTGATGGCTTTCCTTCTTCATAAGGATTTGATGGTTTGTCGTCTCCTTGAAGTTGCTGGTTTTCAATATAAAGATGACAGCGATAAGCCTCGCATTATCGATTTACGACGTTCTTTGGAGCGTTACGCAGGTCTTAGTAAGCAAGATTTGAAGGCCATTCATGACCTTCGTAAGCCTAAAAAATCAAAGGCATCAGGAAATTTTGCTAATATGATGCAGCCTCCTCAATCTTCTACTGGGGAACTGTCAGATTACACCAAAGACTTAACGGCAGTAGCCGAGTCAGGTGCCCTTGATCCTGTTATTGGACGTGAGAAAGAGATTTCACGCATGATTCAGGTTTTGAGTCGTAAAACGAAGAATAATCCAGTTCTTGTAGGTGAAGCAGGTGTTGGTAAGACGGCACTTGCGCTTGGCTTGGCACAGCGTATTGCTTCAGGCGAAGTACCTTTTGAGTTGGCTGATATGCGTATCTTAGAGCTTGATATGATGAGTGTGGTTGCAGGAACACGTTTCCGTGGCGATTTCGAAGAACGTATGAATCAAATCATTGATGAGATTGAAGCTGATGGAAAAATCATTCTCTTTATTGACGAATTGCATACGATTATTGGTTCTGGTTCAGGTATTGATAGTACCTTAGATGCGGCGAATATTTTGAAACCTGCTCTAGCACGTGGGACCCTTCATATGGTTGGAGCAACTACTCAAGCTGAGTACCAGAAGCATATTGAGAAAGATGCAGCTCTTTCTCGCCGTTTTGCTAAGATTACAATTGAGGAGCCAAGTGTAGCTGAGGCGATTGATATTCTAAAAGGCCTACGTTCGTCTTATGAAGACTATCATCGTGTAACGATTACTGATGAGGCAGTTGAGACAGCGGTCAAGGCGGCCCACCGTTATTTGACGAGTAAAAACTTACCTGACTCTGCCATTGATCTTTTAGATGAAGCAAGTGCCACTGTTCAAGGTCGTATCAAAAAAGAAGCCAAACGTGAGATAACACCTTTGGATGAAGCACTTCTATCTGGTGATATGAAGGTTGCTGTTAAACAATATAAAGCTAGCCAAAAAGCAAAATTACCAAAACCTGCCTTGGTAGATGCAGATCAGATTATGCAAACCCTTAGTCGTCTATCAGGTATTCCTGTTGAGAAGATGACTCAGGCAGATAGCAAGCGTTACTTGAATCTGGAAGCAGAGCTTCACAAACGTGTTATTGGTCAAGACGAAGCAGTTTCGGCGATTAGTCGTGCTATTCGTCGTAACCAGTCAGGTATTCGTACTGGAAAACGTCCGATTGGTTCCTTCATGTTCCTAGGACCTACTGGTGTTGGTAAGACAGAATTGGCCAAGGCTTTGGCGGAAGTTCTCTTTGATGATGAGTCAGCTTTGCTTCGTTTTGATATGTCAGAATACATGGAAAAATTTGCGGCTAGCCGACTTAACGGTGCTCCTCCAGGTTATGTTGGATATGATGAGGGTGGTGAATTAACAGAGAAAGTTCGCAATAAGCCTTACTCAGTTCTCCTCTTTGACGAGGTGGAAAAGGCTCACCCAGATATTTTCAACATCCTCTTACAGGTTTTGGATGACGGTGTTTTGACAGATAGCCGTGGTCGTAAGGTTGACTTTTCAAACACTATCATCATTATGACCTCAAACTTGGGAGCGACTGCTCTTCGTGATGATAAAACTGTTGGTTTTGGAGCCCAAGAAATTTCTCATAATCACCAAGCTATGCAGTCACGTATTATGGAAGAACTTAAGAAGGCCTACCGTCCAGAATTTATTAACCGTATTGATGAGAAGGTTGTCTTCCATAGCTTAGAGGAAGAGCAACTTCGTGAGATTGTCAAGATTATGGTGAAACCGTTGGTATCAGCTTTGGCTGAAAAAGGGATTGACTTGAAATTCCAACCAGCTGCCCTTAAGCATTTAGCTAAAGATGGCTATGATGTTGAGATGGGTGCTCGTCCATTACGTCGTACGATTCAAACTCAAGTGGAGGATAAATTATCTGAGCTCTTACTAGGTGGTCAAGTAGTTAGTGGACAAACTCTTAAAATCGGCTGCTCGAAAGATAAATTAACCTTTACAGTAGTGTAAAAATCAAACAAAAAGACAGATTACAGGTGTAGTTTGTCTTTTTTTGTGTCAATAGGAGTCAATGTAGAGTCAATCTTTCTGTAAAGTAGGTGTAAAAGAAAAAGCCGAGCCACGCTCGACTGTAAGTATTAGAGTTTCTCGTTGACAAAGGTGACAAAGTGATTCCACCAAACCTTGAGGAAGAAGCTTTTCTTAACTTCTTTACCAGCAACCAGTTCCATGCTTGGCATGCCTTGATTAGGTAGGTAGCCTTCTCCTACAAGATCCTTATCTTCAAAGGTGGCTGTTCCCACCTTGTCTCCTGCCTTGACAGGGGCTTGCATCTGGTTGGTAGTGACTTTAATGTGTTTGTTATTGTTGGCATCTATTTTTTGGATAATATTAAAGTCAGACTTAGCGACGGCAGTGACTTGCTTAGATTTACCATCAAGGACAGAGGCTTGACTTTTACCGATGGCTTGTCCTTTTTTGGCAATGGTCTTGCTTTCCCAATGATAGACTACGTAGTTAAGTAGGTCGTTAGTTGCAGTGAAACGGGCGTAATCATCAGTATCGGTATTATCAGAATTCAAAATGACTGCGATAATGCTCATGCCACTTTCATTTGAGTGGGCCACGAAGGAAGCACCAGCCAAGTCGGTGGTACCTGTTTTTAGACCATCAACTCCTTTACGGTAACTAGGTTGTCCCTTAAGCATATAGTTGGAGGTTTTGAGTTTGTTGACACCATCAAAGTCAGCCTCAGTTTTTTTAGTGATATCGAGAATTTCAGGATATTCTTTCACCACGTGTTGCGCAATGACAGCAACGTCCTTAGCACTCATGGTGTTTTCTTCGTCAGATTTAGAGCCTGGATAGATATTGTCACCTAAGTAAGAATTATTGAGACCAGAGGCATTGACAATCTTGGCATCAGTGATACCCCAATCTTTAAGTTGGGCTTTCATCATGTCGACAAACTTACTTTCGGTTCCTCCGATTTCCTCGGCTAGAGCAATAGATGCACTGTTGGCACTGGCAATAAGGGTTGCGTCAAGAAGTTGTTTGACAGTGTATTTGCGGGCATCTAGTGGAATATTAGATACTCCGGCACTGACAGTTAGTTCAAAGGGATAGTCAGAAATATCAACTTTGCTGTTCCATTTGAGGTCTCCCTGATCTACCGCTTTATAAACCATATAGGCTGTTAGGAGCTTGGTAATAGAGCCAATTCCAGCAGAGGTAGTGGCATCTTTTTCGTATAAAATTTTGCCAGTATTAGCTTCGACAGCGACGGCATGTTTGGCTGCGGCATCATATCCTTTTTTCTTATCTGCTGCAAAAGCAGGGGCTACGCTTCCCAGACAGAGTAAGAAGGTCATCATAAGCGTAATCAGTTTTTTCATGGTTTGTTCCTTCATGTGTTTTGGATATTTATTATACCACATTTTGAGAGGAACTTAAGGTGTTGAGAAGAGGCTTTTACTTACAGGACCAATTTTGAAGGAAAGATAAAACTACCTTTTGATAGCTAAAAGGTAGTTTTGTGTTTACTTGTTTCCTGTAAAGAAATTAATGATATGGTTCCACCAAACTTTTAAGAAGAAACTTTTCTTGATAGATTGGTTGGCTGTTACAGAAATTTGAGGTGGATCAGAGATGTAACCTGTTCCAACGAGATCCTTATCATCAAAGGTCGCTGTTCCAATAGTGTCACCTTTTTTGATAGGTGCTGTTATAGTTTTTGCTTTGATTTTAACAGCATCATTTTTGCTGTTTATTTTTTGAACGACTGTAAGGTCCGACTCGAGTTTAGCAGAGATGGTTTGACTGTCTCCATCGGCTACCTTAATATCATTTTTCTTGACGATTTGTCCCTTGGTGTTGAGGGTTTTGATTTCCCAGTTTTGAGTCACATAATCTAGCAACTCATTTGTGGCTGTGAATCTAGCAGCTTCATCTTCTCCATCATTATCTGCATTCATGACAATGGTAATCAAACTCATGCCATTTTCATTGGAGTGGGCTACAAAGGATGCCCCTGCAAGTTCAGTTGTTCCAGTTTTGAGTCCATCAACGCCTTCACGGTAGTTGTCTTGACCCTCCAACATGTAGTTGTGCGTCGTTAATTTGTTGTCACCTTCGAAATCAGTTTCGGTTTGCTTGGTGATTTCAAGTACCTGAGGATAGTCTTTGATGAGGTGGTCTGCAATAATGGCAACATCTAGAGCACTCATAGTATTTTCGTCATCTGGTTTAGAGCCAGGATAGCGGTTATCCCCAAGGTATTTATTGTTTAGACCAGAAGCGTTAAATAATTTAGCATCTGTAATGCCCCATTCTTTAAGTTGGGCTGTCATAGTGTCAACAAAGGCACTCTCTGATCCTGAGATTTTTTCAGCTAGAGCAATTGCTGCACTGTTGGCACTACTAATGAGAGTGGCATCTAAGAGTTGTTTGACAGTATATTTTCGAGAATCTAGTGGGATATTTGAAACTTCTGAATCAACTGTTAGGTTGAATGGGTAGTCTGAGATACCTACCTCAGTGTCCCAATTAATTTTACCTTGATCAACAGCTTTATAGACCATGTAGACTGTCAGGATTTTCGTCATTGAAGCAACACCATCAGGAGTGGTGGCATCTTTTTCATAGAGCACTTTTCCTGTAGTGGTTTCGATAGCGATCGCATGTTTTGCAGCAACATTGAAGTCATCAGTCTGATCTTGTGCTAGGGCAGGTGTTGTTAGGCCTATTAAGATTAAGGTAATCATAATGATGTGTTGTAATTTTTTCATAGTCATTCCTTTGGCTCTCATAAGTGTTTATTATATCACAAAACCACTTAAATATCTGAAATCGAGAAAAGCTTGGAGTGCAACTTATGCCGAAGCTCTGCCATTTTCGACTATAATATGGTAAAATGGAAGTTATATCAAATGAATGATATAAAGTTGACCAGTTCGTTTTTGTGGGGCTGGTTATGGATAAAAAGAGGGATCAAACATGGCTAAACAAACTTTTGAGATGACCTTTGCAGGACGCCCACTTGTTGTGGAAGTGGGACATGTAGCCAAGCAGGCTAATGGTGCCGTTGTAGTACGTTATGGAGATACAACCGTATTGTCAGCAGCTGTTATGTCTAAAAAGATGGCAACTGCAGATTTCTTTCCATTACAGGTTAATTATGAGGAAAAAATGTATGCGGCTGGTAAGTTCCCGGGAGGTTTTAATAAGCGCGAAGGCCGTCCTTCAACAGACGCCACTTTGACTGCTCGTCTTATTGATCGTCCTATTCGTCCTATGTTTGCGGAGGGGTTTCGTAACGAAGTTCAAGTCATTAATACTGTTCTCTCTTATGATGAAAATGCTAGTGCGCCAATGGCAGCTATGTTTGGGAGTTCTTTAGCACTTTCTATTTCGGATATCCCTTTCAATGGTCCCATTGCTGGGGTTCAAGTGGCTTATGCAGCGGAAGATTTCATCATCAACCCAAGTGCATCAGATAAAGACGTTTCACAGTTAGACTTGACAGTGGCCGGTACCAAGGAAGCCATCAATATGGTAGAATCAGGTGCTCAGGAATTGTCAGAGGACATCATGTTGCAAGCACTTTTGAAGGGACATGAAGCTATTCAAGAGTTGGTTGATTTCCAAAATTATATTGTTGCGGCTGTTGGTAAGGAAAAGGCTGAGGTTGAACTACTCCAAGTTGATACTGAATTGAAAGTCGAAATCGAAACGGCTTATTATGATCAGTTAGCTAAGGCTGTTCAGGTGGAAGAAAAACTGGCGCGTGAAGTAGCAACCCAGGCTGTTAAAGAAGAGGTCCTTACTTCTTATCAAGAACGCTTCGCAGAAGATGAAGATAAGGAAACTATTCTACGTGATGTGGTAGAAATCCTTGAGCAGATGGAACATGCTGAAGTGCGCCGTCTGATTACAGAAGACAAGGTTCGTCCTGATGGTCGTCGTGTGGATGAAATCCGTCCTTTGGACGCAGAGATTGACTTTCTTCCTAAGGTTCATGGTTCAGGTCTCTTTACACGTGGACAAACCCAGGCCTTATCAGTCTTGACTTTAGCCCCTATGAGTGATACACAACTTGTTGATGGTTTGGATCCAGAGTATAAGAAACGTTTCCTTCACCACTACAATTTCCCTCAGTATTCGGTGGGTGAAACAGGGCGTTACGGTGCACCAGGTCGTCGTGAAATTGGTCATGGAGCCTTGGGTGAGCGAGCCCTTGCTCAAGTTCTCCCAAGTATCGAAGAGTTTCCATATGCTATCCGTTTGGTAGCTGAAGTCTTGGAGTCAAATGGGTCTTCTTCACAGGCTTCTATTTGTGCAGGTACTTTGGCTCTTATGGCCGGTGGGGTGCCGATTAAGGCACCTGTTGCGGGGATTGCCATGGGCCTTATTTCAGATGGAACTAACTACACTGTTCTAACCGATATTCAAGGTTTGGAAGATCATTTTGGCGATATGGACTTTAAGGTGGCTGGTACACGTCGAGGTATTACAGCTCTTCAGATGGATATTAAGATTTCAGGTATTACACCTGCCATTCTCGAAGAGGCTTTGGCTCAAGCCAAGGTAGCTCGTTTTGAGATTCTTGATGTTATCGAGGCAGTAATCGCTGAGCCACGTCCAGAGTTGGCTCCAACAGCGCCTAAGATTGATAGTATTCAGATTCCTGTTGACAAGATTAAGGTTGTCATCGGTAAAGGTGGCGAAACAATTGACAAGATTATTGCTGAGACTGGTGTCACTATTGATATCGATGAAGAGGGACTTGTTCAGATTTTCTCTAGTGATCAGGATGCTATTAACCGTGCCAAAACAATTATTTCCGATCTTGTACGTGAAGCAAAGGTTGGCGAGGTCTACACTGTACCAGTTGTGCGTATTGAAAAGTTCGGTGCCTTTGTCCATCTCTTTAATAAGACAGATGCTCTCGTCCACATCTCAGAACTAGCTTGGGAACGCACTGAGCGTGTCGAAGATGTGGTTAAGGTTGGGGATATGGTAACTGTTAAAATTATCAAAATCGATGAAAAAGGACGTATCGATGCCTCAATTAAGACCTTACTTCCTAAGCCCGAAAAGATTGAAGACGGGGAAAATGAAGGAGAGCATCGTCACCGCCGTCGTTCTCATCACAAACCACGCCACCATAATGAAAATGGTAAAGCACCGCAAAATCCTGATAAATCAGAAATGAAAGAACAGACAGAAGAATGACAGAAAATCAAGAATTGCAAGCTTTTGATGAAACCTTGAGAGAGTTTTTAACGGAACCAGACCACTTTTTAACCAGTCTGGCTTTGATTAATCACCTACAACGTACTCCCGTCTTGGCTGCCCAAGACCTCTACGCAGTTGAAGTAGAAGGCAAGAAGGTTGTTCCTGTCTTCACTAGTGAACAGGACCTACAATCTTTTAAAGCTACTCAAGAGAGTGCTCGAGAGCAAACTTGGGTAGAACGTTCGAGCTTAGATGTTTTAACACAACTGGTTCAGGCAGAGCTTTTTGGTCTTGCTTTCAATTTAAAAGAGGATGGTGATTTCTCAAATACCACTCTTTTTGCAAGCAGTGAACTCATCCAGTTTATCAACTATTTCACTCAGACCTTAAATAATCTTTTGGGTGAGGAAAACCAAAAGGCAGCTCCTAAAGATAAGATTTATCTTGTTCCAGCCTTCATTCACAAACGCGAGGAAGATGGCCAGGATGACCGTCTCTTTGCGACCATGTCGAATGCAGAGGGACAGAGTTATGTACCTGTGTTTACGAACTTAACGAGCTTTGCAAAATGGTATGGTAACGAGACTTTTGGTCTACCTTTCCGTAAGGCTAAAGGGACGATTTTGCAATGGCCACTGTCAGAAATTTACCAGCCTTCAACAGGCGAAAATGAGTTGGACAAGGTTCAAGGTATTGTCATCAATCCTTTTGATGACCAGCCTGAGTTAATCGATTGGGCTTATTTTGAGAATGATAGTAAGTAATCCTAGTATTATCAAACCTCTGAAAAAGATAATAAGGCGACAGTAAACAATAATGATATAAGGAGTGACCTATATGGGGTGGTGGAAAGAAAGTATTGATATTGTAAAGAAAAATGACCCAGCGGCTCGGACAAGTTTGGAGGTTCTTTTAACCTATCCTGGTCTAAAGGCTTTGGCCGCTCATCGCATCTCACATTTTCTCTGGCGCCACCATTGTCGGCTGTTAGCTCGTATGCATAGTCAATTTTGGCGATTTTGGACTCAGATTGAGATTCATCCTGGGGCTCAGATTGCTGAAGGTGTCTTTATTGATCACGGTTCTGGCCTTGTCATTGGTGAAACAGCTGTGGTTGAAAAAGGAGCTATGCTCTATCACGGTGTTACTTTAGGTGGTACTGGTAAAGATGTCGGAAAACGTCACCCAACCGTTCGTGAGGGTGCATTGGTTTCAGCCCATGCTCAGGTTATTGGTCCTATTGAGATTGGGAAAAATGCTAAGGTAGGTGCAGCAGCTGTGGTTGTTGCCGATGTCCCAGAAGATGTTACGGTAGTTGGTGTCCCTGCTAAGGTCGTACGTGTTCACGGTAAAAAGGATGAAGAAGTGATTCATGACATTGAGGAAGGTCGTGAATACTATAGCGAAAAGCTAGAAGATCTTCTAAAAGCAGCAAGCTTTCACTCATCACGTCTATAAGGACAGAAAAAGATGAAACTCTTTAGTTCAAAGGTGACTCGATTGACGGTCGTGGGCCCCTTTGCCCTTGTCTACATTGCTTTACATAGAGCAGATTATAGTATGGCCGCCTTATGGTTTTGCATTGCTCTGTTATGGGCCGGTCTTGTTTTTAAGCAACGACACAAGTGAGATTTGAGTAATGAAACAATTCTTCAAGGACAATCCTTTTTTGGTCTTCTATATAGTTGGGAGTTTTCTTTCAGCTATGTCTCTCTTGGCTCAAGGTCAGCTAGTTGCTGCTATTTGGATTATAATTCTCGTTATACTCTTGTGTTTGTACCTAAACCATATCAAGGATAAAAAATAGTTTCCAATTAATTGAAAGGAATCTCAAGTGATTAAAATTTATGATACGATGACACGTTCGCTCCGTGATTTTGTACCTTTGACAGAAAATGTTGTCAATATGTATGTCTGCGGACCAACAGTTTACAATTATATTCATATCGGAAATGCCCGTTCAGCAGTAGCTTTTGATACTATTCGTCGTTATTTTGAGTATTGTGGCTATACAGTCAACTATATTTCCAACTTTACGGATGTAGATGATAAAATTATTAAGGCAGCCAATGAAGCTGGTATTTCGACCAAAGAATTATCAGACAAGTTTATCACAGCCTTTATGGAAGATACCGCACAACTTGGAATCAAACCAGCGACACAAAATCCTCGTGTTATTAACTACATGAATGAAATTATTGCATTTGTGTCAACCTTGATTGATAAAGGTTTTGCTTATGTTGCTGAAGGTGATGTATACTTTCGAGTAGCTAAGTCAAAAAATTATGCAAAATTAGCTAATAAGACCTTGGAAGATCTTGAAATTGGTGCTAGCGGACGTACGGATGCTGAGACAGATCGTAAGGAAAATCCTCTGGATTTTGCCCTTTGGAAAGCTGCCAAAGAAGGAGAGATTTCTTGGGAAAGTCCTTGGGGACCTGGACGTCCAGGCTGGCACATCGAATGTTCTGTTATGGCGACTGAAATCCTTGGGGATACTATCGATATCCATGGTGGAGGTGCGGACCTTGAGTTCCCACACCATACTAATGAAATCGCACAATCAGAAGCCCAAACTGGTAAGACCTTCGCTAATTATTGGATGCACAACGGTTTTGTTAATGTGGACAATGAGAAAATGTCAAAATCCTTGGGTAACTTTGTGACTGTTCATGATATGCTTAAGACGGTTGATGGGCAAGTGCTTCGCTTCTTCCTAGCGACACAACAGTATCGTAAACCAATTAACTTTACCGAGAAAGCTATCCATGATGCTGAAGTCAATCTCAAGTATTTGAAAAATACGCACAGTCTTCCCTTGACAGATCAGGTGAATCAAGATGAGTTGCAAACTTATCTTGATGCTTTCCAGGTGGCTATGGATGATGACTTTAATACGGCAAATGGTGTGACTGTTCTGTTTGATATGGCCAAATGGATTAATTCAGGCAACTATGATGAAACTGTTAAAGATGCTTTTGAAAAAATGCTCCAAGTTTTCGGTATTGTTTTCGAAGAAGAAGTTCTTGATGAAGATATCGAAAAACTCATTGAAGAGCGTCAGGCAGCGCGTGCTAACAAGGACTTTGCGACAGCAGACCGCATTCGTGATGAGTTAGCTGCTCAAGGTATCAAACTTCTTGATACCAGGGAGGGCGTGAGGTGGACACGTGACTAAATACCTTGATGTCAACCTTATTAATGGTATTGCTCTCGCCTTTGAGGGAGATGCTGTTTATTCCTTATACATTCGCCGTCACCTGATTTTTCAAGGACAGACTAAGCCAAATCAATTGCATCGTCTAGCTACACGCTATGTTTCCGCCAAGGCTCAAGCTAGCCTCATTGAAAAAATGATAGATCGAGAGCTTTTGACTGAAAAAGAGCTGGACATATACAAACGAGGTCGTAATGCTAAGAGTCATACCAAGGCTAAAAATACGGATGTTATTACCTATAAAATGTCAACAGGTTTCGAGGCAGTTATGGGTTATCTTCATATGACCGAGGATGTCGACCGCCTAGAAGAGTTGGTTACTTGGTGCATTGATGAAGTTGAGAAAGAAATCTAAAAATTCTGCTGAGAGCAGGATTTTTTGTTATTTAAAATTAATCTAGATTGTGAAAAAATAATAGATTATGTTAATAGTGAGGCATCAGCTCCGTAAGTTGATTTTTCTTCAGTTGAAGCCAAGGCAGAACCAACCAATCAAGTCAGCTCAGTGGGACCTCAACGTCATTGATGGTTGTCTCTTCAAGTGAGACAGATGAGGGTCTTCTTGAGGTACATTCTCAAGTTGATATTGTAGAGACGAGTGTTTCTATGACTACATCTTATTCAGAAGAGGCTCGTGTCCAAGATTTTGGTGAGGATCGATCAGTAGCTGCATCTGAGCGAGGAGAGGCAAGCGCAACATCTGAAGTGGCTTAAGAAACTGCTAGCTCTCTTGCATCGACAACTGCAGAAATAAGTCAGTTGGATAAAAATACAGAGTGAGAGTTTGACCTATTCGTCAAAAGTAACCTTTACAGACGGACTTATCTCAGAGATTTCCGGAAACAGTTCAACAAGCACAGACTCAATTGACATCTTCCAAACAGTAGGTAAAACCATTACCTAGGCTGAGAGAAAGATTGCAGAATCAATTGCAGATCCAGATACAATTGGTAAGCAGGTTTTGGCTGCTGCAACGCTTGTTCTGGTTCTTCTAGTGCTTTATCTAGTAGTAATTACATTTATTTAACATGCTTTGCCCTCGTAAGAGGGCTTTTTTTATGATAGAATGGGCATATGAAAACAACTAAAGAATCAAGCCTAGATATTGTTTATGGTGTGCATGCTGTAACGGAGAGTCTAGAAGCTAATACTGGAAACAAACTCTATATTCAAGACGATCTTCGAGGGAAAAATGTGGATGCTATTAAGGCTTTGGCAGCTGAAAAGAAGGTTTCCATCTCTTGGACACCGAAGAAGACCTTGTCTGATATGACAGGTGGGGCTGTTCATCAAGGTTTTGTCCTTCGTGTGTCAGAGTTCGCTTACTCTGATTTCTCAGTTATTATGGATAAGGCTGAGCAAGAGGAGAACCCTCTGATTCTCATTTTAGATGGACTTAATGATCCTCATAACTTTGGTTCTATCCTACGAACGGCTGATGCTACCCAGGTGACAGGAGTTATTATTCCCAAACATCGTGCTGTAGGGGTAACCCCTGTAGTTGCCAAGACATCAACAGGGGCAGTGGAGCATATTCCGATTGCGAGAGTGACTAATCTGAGCCAAACCCTTGATAAACTTAAAGAATCAGGCTTTTGGGTATTTGGTACAGATATGGACGGTACACCATCTCATAAATGGAACACAGCTGGTAAGCTTGCTCTTATCATTGGTAATGAAGGTAAGGGAATTTCTGCTAACATCAAGAAACAAGTTGACGAGATGATTACTATTCCTATGAGTGGCCATGTGCAGAGCCTAAACGCCAGTGTGGCAGCTGCAGTTCTTATGTATGAAGTTTATCGAAACCGATTGTAACTATGAAAAAAAGAATACTTCTGGTTGATGGTTATAATATGATTGCCTTTTGGCAAGAAACCCGTCAACTCTTTAAGGCCAATCAGCTTGACGAAGCTCGTGAAACACTGATTCGTAAGCTCAATCATTATGCCAACTTTGAGCATATTGATATCATCTGTGTGTTTGATGCCCAGTTTGTTCCAGGGAGCCGTCAGCGCTATGATCAGTACCGTGTTAGTGTTATTTTTACTGAGGCAGACGAGACAGCCGATAGCTATATTGAGCGCTCAGCAGCTGAAATGAATACTGTTCAAAATCTAGTTGAAGTGGCGACTAGTGACTTGAATGAACAGTGGGCCATCTTTTCTCAAGGAGCTTTACGTGTTTCAGCGCGTGAGTTGGAGGAGCGTGTTAATACCGTTAAGTCGGACTTAGACAAGATGTCAGCACATATTGACTTAACAACCCCCAAGTTACGTCCATGGGATGAAACACAATTAGGAAAATTACAGAACCTTTTAAATGAAATAGAATAGAGGGATATATGACATTTAAAATTTTGACAGATTCAACAGCAGATCTAGATGAAAAATGGGCTCAGGAGAATGATGTTGAACTTATTGGTCTGACCATTACGCTCGATGATATTACTTATGAGACCGTTGGTCCTAATCGATTAACGAGTGACCGTCTCTTGGAAGCTATGCAAGAAGGAGGTCAACCGACCACAAGTCAGGTGAATGTTGGTCAATTTGAAGAGGTTTTTCGTCGTCATGTTCAAAATGGTGATGCTCTTCTTTATCTTGCCTTCTCATCAGTGCTTTCAGGTACTTATCAAAGTGCTGTTATGGCGCGTGACATGATTTTAGATGAGTACCCAGAAGCTGTCATTGAGATTGTAGATACCCTGGCGGCAGCAGGTGGAGAAGGTTATCTTTCTATCTTGGCGGCAGAAGCTCGTGGCCAGGGTAAGAGTTTATCCGAAACGAAAGCCATGATTGAGGACATTCTGCCACGTTTACGGACCTATTTCTTAGTTGATGATCTCTACCATCTTATGCGTGGAGGTCGTCTTTCTAAGAGCTCAGCAATTATTGGTAGTTTGATTAATATCAAGCCTCTTCTTTGGCTAGACGCTTCAGGTAAGTTGGTTCCTTTGGCTAAAATCCGTGGACGTAAAAAAGCCATTAAAGAAATGGTCCTGAATGCTACTCAGGATATTGGACATAGCACAGCGATTGTCGCTTATGCTAATGATTTTGCAGCTGCGAAGAATCTAAAAGAACGATTGTTAGCAGTTGACGGCATTGAACAAGTTCTTATTATGCCACTTGGACCAGTTATTTCTACCCATGTCGGACCAGATACCTTAGCCGTCTTTACGATTGGTGAGGAAGCTAGATAGAAAAAATCAGATAGGTTTTCCTATCTGATTTTTTCGTTGTCTGAAATGATGTATCAATAGAAAATAAGAAGATAAATCATACAAAATGAATAGTATATTTAACATGATGTAAAACAATGCTGTAATAAATCTATAAAATGGAGGGAACAAAATGAAGGAGTCAAAGAAAAAGTAGCTAGCACGATGGATGAACGTGCTCAGTTAATCAGTAACAGCATCTGCTGCTGGAGGTTATGGAGTAGCCATGATTGGTATATTTGTAACGATTATGGTTACTGGTAAGACACACTCCGTATACTTAGCTCAGTCATTATTAATTATTACTTTCTTTGGATCTATGAGCGTGGTCGTAGTGCATAGCGTATCACGAAATGGGCATCCACGGTTACTGGACAAAAAATTGAGAAGAAAGTGTTCGTATTATCCTGAGTAATGTTGCTTTTTGGAATTGTTATATCATCAATTGGTTTGTTAAGTTTAGTACAGTCGATTGAGATGAATAATAATATTATGAGTAGTGTAGCATTTTTGACATTGGGTTTGATCCTTATTTGTGACGGATTGGTTATCATCAAAAAAATCAGAAAAAACCGTCTGGAAGAACTAGAAGACGAAGCATAGGGTTTTTAAATGAAAAATTTAAAATTAAAGTCAGCACGTGTGGCAAAAGACCTCACTCAACAAGGCTTAGCAGATGCTATAGGAGTCTCTCGCCAGACCATCTCACCTATTGAAAAGGGAGACTACAATCCGACCATGGATTTGTACATTGCCATCTGTAAAACATTAGACCAGCTTTTTTGGGGGAAGCTGAGGACTAGTTTGCATCCCTTAGAAGAGAGGTCGCTGGGGGTATTCTATTACCTAACTTATAAAACGGGAGCTAAAAAAATAAAAGAAAAAACACCTCCAAATGACTTGCCTTGGACGTGTTTTTTTGATATTATGTTAGACGGTATTGTTTACCCCATTTGAAAGGCCCCGGAACCTTCCAAATACTTTTTGATGGGAAGGAACACCCATCACTCGTAAACAAAAATCGAACTATATATAGGAGAAATCATGAACAAAACAACATTTATGGCTAAACCAGGCCAAGTTGAACGTAAATGGTATGTCGTTGACGCAACTGATGTGCCACTTGGACGTCTTTCTGCAGTAGTTGCTAGCGTACTTCGCGGAAAAAACAAACCAACTTTCACACCACACACTGATACAGGTGATTTCGTAATCGTTATCAATGCTGAAAAAGTTAAATTGACTGGTAAAAAAGCAACTGATAAGATCTACTATACTCACTCAATGTACCCAGGTGGATTGAAACAAATCTCAGCAGGTGAACTTCGTTCTAAAAACGCTGTTCGTTTGATTGAAAAATCAGTTAAAGGTATGCTTCCACACAACACTCTTGGACGCGCACAAGGTATGAAATTGAAAGTCTTCGTTGGCGGTGAGCACACTCACGCTGCACAACAACCAGAAGTACTTGATATCTCAGGACTTATCTAATTCTAAGAGGAAAGGAGCAATAATATAATGGCACAAGCACAATATGCAGGTACAGGACGCCGTAAAAACGCCGTTGCACGCGTACGTTTGGTTCCAGGTACTGGTAAAATCACAGTTAACAAAAAAGATGTAGAAGAATACATCCCACACGCAGACCTTCGTCTCGTTATCAACCAACCTTTTGCAGTTACTTCAACTGAAGGTTCATACGACGTACACGTTAACGTTGTAGGTGGTGGATACGCTGGTCAATCAGGTGCGATCCGTCACGGTATCGCTCGTGCACTTCTTCAAGTAGACCCAGACTTCCGCGATTCATTGAAACGCGCTGGACTTCTTACTCGTGATGCACGTATGGTTGAACGTAAGAAACCAGGTCTTAAGAAAGCTCGTAAAGCATCTCAATTCTCAAAACGTTAATCAATACGATTATATCAACGTTTCAAAGCACTCAAGAGTTTACCTCATGGGTGCTTTTTTCGTGTTTTTTTGAAAAGTTTACCTCAAAGTTTACCTTATTTTCACCTTATTGCTTTAGAGACTTTAAGGCAAATTCGCCGACTGCCATAGGGACTACATTAGAAGTATTGACATAAATCTGTGTTGTACCTGTATCACTGTGTGTTAGAGCTTCGGAAATGGCTTCTAAGCTCATTCCTGCCTGTTTAGCGAGCGTTGCTCCCGTATGACGTAGTTTGTGTGGCGTAGCGTGTGTTAGCTCTGGGTGTCGCTTTCTGATAGTTTTCATCTTGTTATTGAGATAGTCAGAATGTAAAGGTTTATTGATATTCCCTCTGGTATCTATATAAGTGAAGATGAATTGTTCTGGATTGCTGATGATACCAAACTTTGCCAGTTCATATTTTTGTTGTTTTTTCCATAAAGTCAGAAGTTGAAGTAAGTCGCTAGAAATAGAAAAGATAGTTTTTTTATTTCCTTTGGTAGATTTTACTTGTCCGTATCTATCTAAAGCCTGAATTAATTGAATCTGAGATTTTGAAAAGTCGATATGTTTCCACTGGAGAGCATATGTTTCTGATTTTCTATCTCCAAGGAAAAAAGTGAGATAAAAAAGGACGTAATCTTTGAGTGATATTTTATCATTCTCTAAATCTTCTTTAAAGGCTGAGAACCATTCTTGGAGTTGCTCATGAGTTAAATATAAATCTTCATCACGTTTCGATTCTGCAAGTTGAATTTTTTTGACAGCCTTAATTCGTCTTAAAGTTTTTGCAACTCTATTTGCTTCAATATACTCAAGTTCTTCCGCCCAATCAAAAATAGAAATAACGTAACTTCGTAAGGTTTTAAAGTTTGCATATTCGCTAGCTTTTGAGGTCATCAAATTTAGAATAACTTGTTTATTTTGGTTTAAAAATCTTATCGTATAGTTTCCAAGAAGTGGTAGTATATGCTTTTCAAAACAGATTTTAGTATTGGCGACTGTTGACTTACCTGGTGGTTTAGAAGTAGATGTAGTTTGTCCTGCTTTATAGGCTTCCCACCAAATATTATTGTAGAAGTCTGCGAAAAGAATATCTTCTTTTCCTAGTCCTGAAAACACATTATCTTCTATTTGATTTAACTTAGTAAGCAAATCTATCTCTGCTTGTCTTGCCTCCTTTCTTGTTTTAAATCTTTTATCATAATAGTTATTATTAACGATGCCAAGAGGCATTCGTGCTTCTATTGGGATATAGACTTTTAAACGGTAAGTTCCGTTTTTTGTCTTACTGATAGTCATGATATTCTCCTTTATATCGAACCAGAAAATATCATGACCATTATAAAACAAAAATCTTGATTTTTCTAGTTACGAGAGTTTAGCCATCGGTCGATAGAGTCTTTGTGGAATCGAATTGTTTTTCCGATTTTGATGTATGGAAGCCCCTTTTGAATCCAAAAATCAAGAGTATTATTAGAGATCCCTAAATAGTCACAAGCTTGTTGCTTATTTAGATAGGGGCAGTTTAAACTGTTTTGTCCTAATTGTTGTTCAATTTCTTTTTGAATAAGGTTGGATAGTAGTAGTTGAATCTGATGAATCTGTTCATCAGGAAGAATTACTTGCATTTGTTATCCTCCTTCCTATATCCAGAAAACCGACGTGAATCAAGATATTTTGCGAAGAAGTAAGTTTTATCCATGATTAAATGTAACAACTCCTGTTTCTCTTTTCTAGCATATCTGACTAAGTTGTTAAATTCTGTAAAATTGTGTTCCTCTATGATATCTATTACCATTGAAAGAAACTCGTCATTGTTGTTGCTAATCAGGAATTTATCCAGTTCAAAACCGCAACCAGATTCAATTTCATTGATATCATACAGAGTCTTTTCAGGGTTTTCTGCATGAGTGAAGTAATCATACATTCCTTTGGGAGACATAACAGGTTCTACATGGGCAGGTGTATTGAGGTTCTTAGTTAGTAATTCAGAAACTTGAGAATAACTTTTGAGTGAATCAAAATATAATGCTCCATGTTTGTGGGCTTTTTTGAATTCTCCTGTTTCCTTTTTGATATCTTTGTCGTGCCATGGGCTGAGAACAAAAGGGATATGCATGTTCTCTAAAACATCCAGATAATGCTCAGGGGCACTTTCCTGATAGAGAAGGAAAGTCCACTTGTTCGAGCGTTTTTCTTTAGTCATTGATTTCCTTTCTATGATTAATGATTATTGGTGTAATGGGGGTCGTAGTAACCCCATTACACGTGAATAGATGATTTTGAAAATACGGGGCTTCTGGCTTTCACTATGTGAGCCAAGCCCCATATTTTCCTTTATCTCTTAGTTCCTGTAAACCAAAGCTTATTACCTTTTCGATGTGGTGAAGAAAAATAATAGCTTGGGTTTCTGCTTGATATTTCCTCCTTGATATCATCTTCCATTTCTTTCAGTAACTTCTGAGCCTGTTGAGTTCTTGGAATGGCAAGTAAGACAGTGACAGTTTCTTTTCTTACATCTACCGTACACCCTAAGACAGAATGATTGAAACTTTTTAAAATGGGGTTGATGCGAGTAACGGTCTGATTTTCAATTGTATTCATTGGCTCAGATTTTTCATCTTGCTTCAGAAATTGTCTCATTCTAGAAGTCTGGTAGATAGACTTGAAATAATTCCATAATGAGTCTTTTGATAATCTTTGAACGAGCTCAATGATAATCAAAAGGATAGGAATAATAAAGCAGAGCGACAATAATTGAAGATAGTGTTCAAGAGAGGTCAGCTTATCTAGTATTGTTGTAAAAAGTCCTTGCATTCCAGAGAGCTTATTGGTTTCTAACGTTTGAATAAGTAAGTTGATCCCAATCTTAAAGAATAAACTAAGCAACGCAAGGACTATTAAGTTAACATTTAGGTTGAAGGTAGTTTGAAAGAAAGTTTTTTTCATTGGTTACAAAATGCCTTTCTTTGTATAGTAGGTAGGGCAAAGGAGAGGCAAGACTTGGTAAGGATGTTCATTATCAATAATCTGAATAAGCCCTGTTCCTTTGCCTATAGGAATAACTATGCCTTCAGGGTCAAGGTCGGGAAAGAGGAACTGTGTTGTCTTCTTGTTGATATTGCCAATTTGAATGAGTACATTGAGCTGTTCACGTACGGATACAGGTATTGTATTGTGGTCAAATCGTTGGCTTACAAGAAGCAAGTGAACCTTTGTTGCTCGTCCTAATAAAGCAATTTGAGATAGCAAGGAGAAGAATGAGTCTTTGATGTTTTTATTGACACCTTCTGACAAGGCTAGTACTTCATCAATGATGATAGTCAAATGTTCAAATTGATGGTCTGGCTTATCATAGAGAATCTCCTGTCTTTGTTGAATAAGATTCAGGCAGGCACTTAGGTTCTCATTGATTTCTGAAACAAAGTCTGATTTAGAGCGATTCCTTTTGGGTGATAAGACTGGAAGATTGTATTCTTTACCAAATCGTGCAGGTAGGTCAACCTTAGGATCAATGATAATCATTTCCGAAATATTTTTTAGAATACTTAAAAAATAAATTAAGGCGTAAGATTTTCCAGCACCACTATTTCCAGCTATAGCTATATGTGTAACCTTATTATAATTGAGTATAAGATTCTTCATGATAGGGATGAGATTATCTTTTTGGGTGGTTGAGAAATCTTCTAAATTAGGAATTACCAAACGTTTAGCTATCCCTTTTTTCCAAGGGAAGAAAAGTCCACGCTGGACATGAATATCATCTGTATCTAGTGCCATAAAATAGGCTGAATTCTGCTTGAGAAGAGTAAAGCGAGGGTAGAGAGCGGCGTTAGCGATTAGGAAGATTTTCTGATAGAGTTCATCATCAATGATATAGCCAGCTGGCAAGCGAGGAAGAAAGAGGAATCCTTCTTCCATAATTTTGCAGTCAAAGCTATTAGTATAGCTAGTTTCTCCTTGCATGATGCTTCCAAGTCCCATATTGAGGCTTTGGAGCAGGTATTGCCCCAGTTCTCTATTTGTCATTATTTGACCTCCTTAACATTGTCAGCTTTGAAGTAGACGTTAAAGCCAACTTCGCAGGCTTGAAGACTATCGAACTGTACCAATGCCATGTAAGTTGGTAGTTCTACTTCAGTTTTAAATTTGACAGTAAAGGGTGGGAGTCCTTTTTGTGAGAACCAAGCCTTATAAGCGATGATTTCACCTGTTGGCTGGTTGTCTTCAAACTTGATTTGCGGTTCCAAGTCGGTGCTTAGGCAGTGAATACCCTGTTTGTAGTCAATGTATTCATTGGCAGTATTAGCTGAGTAGCCACCTTTGCGATTGCGTGTCTTCATTAGAATTACCTCGTGTTTGATTATTTGTCTTAGCTAAGAACAATTCTAGTTTAAAATAATTTAATGAAGTAGACTGTCAATTTTTTTGACAGTCTATTTTTAAAATTGTGATATAAGACAAGTAAATTCAGACAACCAATCAATCAATCAATCAATTTTCAGC
>OKVL01000443.1_pt1 | contig 25757 bp, 27 predicted proteins | sample 1606791 | NCBI WGS metagenome assembly OKVL01 (sample SAMN03281006, study PRJEB24777) | human gut metagenome | isolation source: fecal sample PR165 from 1 month old male Malay infant, vaginally delivered...
AAACAGGTGAGGGGGCGTGAGCCTCCTCACCTTTTTGCGCTGCCTGCCATCATGATGCGACTCCATCTTCTCTTTTTTATGCTGCTGTTCGCCATGGCAGAAAGTCGTGCGGTAAGCCAAAAGACGTGGGTGATCCTCAATAACCTCTATAAAGGGGCGATTTCGTTTGAGGTGTCTGCCTCAGGGCCTTGCCTTAGCCAGCCGCTGATGGAGGAGTGGGGCGTACGTGACGCGGTGCTTGCGCGTCTGGTCTGGGATGCCAAAGGGTGCCTGACGCCACAGTCTGCGGAGCAGTTTAACCTCAAATACTGGTATCGCCCACAGGCGCAACTGCTGACGCTTCTGTTCCCGACAGACGCCATTAGCCCGCAGCAGAATGGCGTCAGCACCAGCCGCTGGGATGATGGCATCAACGCGCTGTTTATTAACTATCGTCTGGATGCGGATAACAGCCAGGCGCAGTATGACTGGGAGCGTTCCGGTACTGACGCCACGCTGAGCCTGGACAACGGCCTTAATGTGGGCCCCTGGCGTCTGCGTTATCAAAACACCTTCTGGCGTGAAAAAGAGGGGCAACACGGTTCGTATACCAATGCGATGTCGCTCTGGCGCAGCATCACGCCGCTGCGTTCGCGCGTGACGCTGGGCGACGGCAATACCTCTTCAAATATGTTCGACAGCCTGGCGTTTCGCGGTGCATCACTCGCCAGTGACGAGGCGATGTACCCTGATAGCTGGCGACCCTATTCCCCGTGGATCAACGGCTATGCCCGCACAGAGGCGGAAGTCACCATTCACCAGAACGGGGTACGTGTTTACCGTATTCACGTCCCGCCCGGGCCGTTTACCATTCGCGATTTTTATCCGCCGGACCCGGACGGCAACCTGGAACTGACGGTGCAGGAGAGCGACGGTACGGAGCGTACCCGCCTGCTGCCTTATTCCAGCATGCCCAATCTGGTGCATCACGGGCTCTTTAGCTACGAACTGGCCGCCGGTCGGTATAAGCCTTTTCACGGTATCGACAGGGACAAGGATCGCTTCTGGCAGAGTACGTTCTCGTGGGGAGTTGCCCCGCAAGTCACCGTGTTTGCCGGGCTGCAGCAAGGGGAGCACTATTTCAGCCAGGTCGCGGGTTTTGGCGCTAACCTCGGGCGGTGGGGGGCGTTTTCCGCAGATGTCAGCGCGGCTCGTTATACGCAAGAGGCGGAGACGCTACGGGGCAAGGTGTGGCGTCTGCGCTATGCCAAAGCGTTCTTTACGACCGAAACCAGCCTCACCGCTCAGCTCCAGTGGTATCCACGTAATGAACGTTACCGGTCGCTGGAAGAAAAAATCACGCGGGCGGAGCTGCTGAGATACGGCTGGGACGATGACGTCACCCGGCGGGCGCTGCGCGGGCAGCTGGAGCTTAACCAGAATCTTGGCGAGGACGCCAGCCTGAGCCTGTCGTGGCACGGGTTGAAGTCACGTGAACCTGACGCAGGCAGCATGGGGATGACGCTGAGCCTGGATGCGACCTTACAGAACGTGGATGTCAGCCTGTACGGCGGTTATGAACGCTACGGTAAAAACCCGGATGAAACCACCGTGGGTATCAATCTCAGTGTGCCTTTATCCCTTTGGGGGACGACGAGTAATGTCGGCTATATCACCGAGCTCGCCAGCCGGGGGGAAGATAGTCATGGAGTGAATGTGTACGGTTCGGCGTTGAGTGATTACAGCCTGCGTTACGATCTGCAGGCGACGCATACCCTACACCGCAATGATGAGTTGTCTGCGAGCCTGGGCTATCAGTACAACGCGGGCGAGCTGAACCTCAGTATGGTACGCGGGGGAACGCGCCGTGATTATCATGCCGACACCAGCGGCAGCATTCTGGTACACGCAGGCGGCGTGACGCTTGGCCAACAGCTCGGCAGCACCGCTGCGCTGGTGGACGTGCCGGACTCCCCGGGCATTGGCTTCTATAACCAGTTTGGCTCCACAACCAATGCCAGAGGCGAGCTGCTGGTGAGTTACTTAACGCCATGGCGCGTGAACCGCATTACGGCCGATAGCCTGAGCTTGCCGGAAAACACCGCGCTGGATGTGACGGAACTGGAATCGGTGCCGACCGATGGCGCGATTGTTCTGCTGCGTTTTCCCCAACCGGTAACCGATTGAAATTACAATTAACAGGACAAAAAGCGAGACAAATCCCTACGTAAAAATACCAGGTAAAACGCGTATTCATCCTAATAGTTTGCCCTTTCGGGACTGCTTATGATTCGTCTCACTGACTGTTTTTCAATGGAGTGTAGATGAAGATGAAAGCAATTTTAATCGCCCTGCCTGTCGCGATGATCCCGGCTACCGTTCTGGCGGCAAATACGGAAGAAGGGTATTACGGTTCGGCAAAATATCTGCAGATTGAACAGCGGGCCAAAGAGATGGATACCAGCTCCCGTCCGGGTGTCGGGCAGTTTGTGGGCGGTAAACAAAAAGAACACTTAGGCGGCGCGGCGATTGCTGCGGGTTATCAGTTTGGTAACGGCTGGCGCACTGAAGGTGAATATACCTTTAAGCAGAAAACCGAATACACCAACGGTTCCAGCGCCTTCCCTAACGGTTTTGATCATCTTAAGACGGAAACAGAACGTCTGATGCTGAACGTCTATCGTGATTATGAACTGGGCTACGGTGTCTCTCTTTACGGTACCGCAGGACTTGGTGTGAGCAGGATTAAAGCCGGCGGCTGGCAGGGCAATCCTGGCCGTGAATACGGCTCGACGACGCAAAACAACCTGACTTACGCATTAGGCGCAGGCGTAAGCTACACGCCGGTTGAGCGTCTGTATGTCGATCTGGGCTATCGCTATATCGATATGGGTAAGATCGAAAGTGGATATAACAACTATGCGAACATGCGTGGCTTAAAGGATGAGCAGATGAAGGCGCATATCGTCTCTAACGAATTTACGCTGGGCATGCGTTACGTGTTTTAACCTGTTGTAAATGTCACTGCTTTAAAACAGGGCCAACACCGTGGAAGTGCGGGGTTGGCTTTTTTCTTGCACGCATGTGGCATGTAGGTTTCCTGATTCCCATCAAAACCAACGATTATGTTTTACATAAAAATAGGTAACGATGATGATCCATGCCAGGGTAAGAAGACCAAAATAGTCAGGGATGAAACGCGCGAACAGATAAGCGCCAGCAACGATGAGCGCTATAGGGATATAATAAATATAGGACTGCAGAAACCATAATATTGCTCGTTTCATCTTTTTAATAACTCATATAAAGCATCGCCGATTATTTCTTCTTTGTTACCATCTGAGAGAATTTTATAAAATATTTTTGCCATTTGTGGTATATCAAGAGCAACATCGTTTCGGTTATAGATTTCGACAAGTGCTAATGTCGGACGGTGGTATTCATTTATTACCTCGCGACAGACATTGCGGCAGTAATCGTCAGGGTAAAATTCCTTTCTGATTTCACCTTCATTTTTACATAGCTGTCTGCCATTATCATATGCCTTGTGGTAAAATTACCCTGCTAATAATTGATCATCATCGTTATAGGGGCAAGGAAGAAAATGAAAAAAACGGTAGAGTGGCAATTTATGTTCTGGTGGTGATTATTTTCTTTCTCACTATTCCAGAGGTCGTCGTTCGTGTACTCACTCCGAAGCAGTTTGCTCGATTGAGTGATTTTACAAGCTTTGGCGGCTTGTTCAGTCATATCCTTTCTTTATTGATTTTCCTTGGCTTAGCTTCCATTCTGATGGGTGTACTCGCCATTTTTGTAACGACAAAAATTTACCGCCATGTCACTCGATACAAAAGCTAATCTTCAAAACTGATCCACAAGGCGGCAGGTGAGGCGGAGTTAGTGTGTTCAGATTTACGTCATACTGTTGGGGGCTGGATCGAGATCGGGTTCAGTTAAGATGCTATGTAACGGTAATGGGATACTGTCAGTTACATAGAAAAAGCCATTCGTTAGAGTGGCTTAATTAAATGATTCTTAAGCAATAATTTGGTGTCCCCTGTTGGACTTGAACCAGCGACTAAGCGATTATGAATCATAAAAATCATTATTTCCTATATGTTCTCATTTATGCGGGGCCTTGATTTAAGGTGATATAAATCATTGTGTTATTTCTTTACCTTGGTTTCTCTTTGCCCGTAAATGTTTGCGGCAGTAATATCGTTACCTGGCCCATTGCCTGACCCAAAATTTGATTGGGTGAGGTAAGCGAAAATGAATAGGTGATGACATGGCAACGCATTTACCAGATAGCAGAGTTGATGGTGCAATACCTCTCTAACTCTGACTGGCGAACGGCTTTGATCGGGTTGTGTTAGATATGTTGGAAGGGGCTTAACGCCTTTTCATCAAGGAGTGTGGTGCAGGAAATGCTGAATTCGCTCGAGATATACCAGGCGTTGAATGAATTGGGTTACCGGCTTGAGGCTGGAAAATTCGAGCCAAGCTATGCATCCGAGCATGCGCTTGGGAATGGAAAGTATCTGTATGTCAAACGTAGCCGGGATGGCGTGGTTAACAAGAGCCCATTGGTTCTTGCACCAGAAACCCTATCCTTAAAGGCGGAAATTGATCGTATTGCGGGTATACACTGCCTTTGGGAAAAAGTAAAAAGCACCAGCTACCGTCGTTACCCGAAAGATAATGGTACGTCTCAATATGGTTTCGCGGCTGATGTTGAATCAGTCGAAGCGCTACTGGCGCTGGTGACTTTACTGGGTGGTCAACCCTCTTCGATTCCTCAAACCGAACTAAAAAGAGACAACGAACACAAGGAACGATCGCCTATGTACCCCTTAAATCAGATTCTCTTCGGACCACCTGGCACAGGTAAAACCTATACGACGACCGAAATGGCGGTCAAAATTGCCGATCATGCCTGGTACCAACAAGCTACGCGAGAACAACATGGCAATGACTTTCGGGAGTTGGTAAAAGAACGCTATAAGGCCTTGGTAGAAAAGCAGCGCATTATGTTTACCACTTTCCATCAGAGTTTCTCCTATGAAGACTTTATTGAAGGAATTCGCGCGACAACTGATGAAAAATCGGGCGCGCTACGCTACGACGTGGTGGATGGTATTTTTAAACAGCTGTGTCTGAATGCCAGGGTTAAGATCCAGGGGAATGCTACACAATCTATCTCTCTCAAAGGTCGACGGATCTGGAAAATGTCTTTGGGTAATACCATGGGGGGAGAAGAGGATGTGTATGAAGATTGCCTGGCAAACAATTATGTCCTCCTGGGCTGGGGAGAAGATATCGACTTTAGTAATTGCCCAACCTATGAATCAGTTAAAGCTCGGATTGCATCAGCAAAACAGTCACTGGAAGGCACCAGTAATTATATGGCAGTCGCCGTTAATACTTTTAAAAATATTATTAAGAAAGGTGATTTAGTCGTCGTCTCTGATGGGAATCATAAGTTCCGTGCTATAGCTGAAATTACTGGAGAATATAGTTACTTCCCCAATGATGAGCGTGAGTATTACCATCAAATGCGCTCAGTTAAATGGTTAAGAACATACACCCCAAGTCTGCCTAAAGAGCAAATTTTCACCAAGTCGCTATCTCAGATGACCCTTTATGAATTGCAGGATACGACGATTGATCGTGAAAAATTAACACAGTTGTTGGCTCCAGTTGAGAATGTCGATAGTCAGGATCTTCCACATGTACTGATAATAGATGAAATCAATCGCGGTAATATAGCGCGTATATTTGGTGAGCTTATTACTCTTCTTGAACCGGACAAGCGTCAGGGGGCTGATGACGAGCGGTCACTCATGCTCCCCTATTCAAAACAAACATTCTCAGTGCCAAAAAATATCTATGTTATTGGGACGATGAATACTGCGGATAAATCCCTGATTCAAATGGACCTGGCACTAAGACGACGTTTTAGCTTTACCGAAATGCCCTCACGCCCGGAACTGCTAGCAGGGGTCACGGTATTTGGCGTTAATGTCGAAACGTTGTTGACGCGTATTAATCAACGTATCGAAGCGCTGTTGGATAGTGAGCATATGATTGGTCATGCTTACTTTATGCCATTAAAGAAATTAGATGATAATGACGACCGCGAGGCCTGTCTTGCCAGCATTTTCAAGGACAAAATCATTCCATTGCTGAGAGAGTATTTCTTTGACGATTATGAGCGTATCGGTTGGGTGCTGAATGATTCGGTGAAAGCGAAAGAAAATCGTTTTATCCTGTTGCAACAGTCAGCACAACTACCATCATTTTCTGCTCTATTCCCGAAAGATATTGCGGATAGTTTGTCTGACAGGCGTTTCCGTATCAATGAGCATGCTTTCGTGTCGGCAGAAGCTTATCAGGGTATTGTCGCATGATGATCCAGGTTCGGGAATACGCTCTGCTTACCTGTGATAACTCTCAACTAGCCAGTATGGACTTGGGGATTGTCTCTGAGGCAACCTTTTCCTGGCTTGAGCAATTGCAACAAAAGTGGAGTGGTACTTCTCAAATTCTCAACCGAGAAGGGAAGCGTTTTTTGCGTTTGGGAAGTTATGTCGGTTATCTCCAATCCCCGAATGGCGAATCAATTGAAATTTTACCAAAAACCACATTTGAAGCTCCAACTGAAGTAGTCTCCCTGCGTCTGCTTTTACGCCGAATGCTAAGCACCTCTTTAGGTATTACACCCCGTGAGGCGAACCAGGCGGCATTGCAATGTAGTGACCAGCCTCTACATGAATGGATAATCAGTGAATTTTTGCGGCATCTTACTGAGTTAGTGCGTAAAGGGCTGCGTTTTGATTACCACCTTATCGAGGATGAACATAGCGCGTTCATCCGTGGTCAATGGAATGTCACTGCGCAGATGAGAACGCCTCCGGGCAGAGAGACTCATTTTCATGTGCGTTATGCCGAGTTTTCCCCACAGCGTATCGAGAACCGTCTGTTGCGGACCGCTTTGGATTGGGCGCTTAAAATGACCAGGCAAGGACAGAGTTGGAGGCAGGCAAATTCACTTAGCCACCAACTGGATGGCATTAAGCCTATTTGTGGTAGTAAAACACAATCCATGAGGCAATGGAGTGATGGTAAATATCTTTTGGGTTATCGCGCCATAAAACCGTGGTGCAAACTCGTTCTTGAACAGATGAATCCGGATTTTCAACATGGGTCGCATCAGGGAATTTCTTTGTTGTTCCCGATGGAGAAGTTATATGAGGGCTGGGTAGGATACGGTCTGTCTGGAGCGTTGCATCATGATTACCAACTCATAGAACAGACTAAGAGCCAGTACTTGCTAGAGCATGTTCCTGTTAGCGAAAAGTCATCTCAACGATGGTTTATGCTTAAACCGGACTTTCTTATCATCGGTGGGCAGACGTTGGTCCTCGATGCTAAATGGAAACTATTAGATAGCAGAGCCGGTGACAGCCTAAGGAAGTATGAAATCAGCCAGGCTGACCTCTATCAGATGTTTGCCTATGGGCAGAAGTATCTCCATGGGCAAGGAAATATGATGTTGATTTATCCGCGGCATCAGTACTTTGCTGAACCGCTACCGGTGTTCCGTTTCGATGAAGATTTATCTCTGTGGTGCGTGCCCTTTGACCTTGAATCGGGGGGATTAGTAAAAGGTGAATGGCGGGATTCGTTCCGCTGCTTTCCGGGTGATGATCCTGCAACGGCTTATGAATAAGCCATTCACTTCTAGAAAGTTAGAATGGCGAGGGAGAAGTAATCATGCTCTATAAAGATTTCTATCATTTACTGTTGGAGTCATTTTCCCAACCAGTTGAGCTATTCACTGGCTCAAGAAATGTACCTTTTACTCTCTATGCTGAAGAAACAAAGCTGTTTGTCCGAAATGGAAAAGATAATATCAGCCGTATCGATCCTAAAGAAGTTGCAGCGTTTGTTGAGCGGTTTGAAGAAAGTGAAAGTTTGTTAGCAAAAGACTATCAGGATGTGACTTTCAAAGCCTCCTATTTGTTGGCAGCAATGAAATATATTACTGAGCAGAATGCATCTGTTGTGCGATTCCACAGTGAAGAAATTCACAACAGCGAAATACAATATAAATACTGGCTAAAAGCAAATCCTGAAGGCTATGTTTTAAATTTGCTTAAAAGAAGTGAGGTAAGCAGTGAACTGGACCTTACAAATTCAACTTGTCTGCATTCCGCTGGCTGTTCTTCGGTAAATAATGAACGCAGTTATTCTCATTCAGAGCCATTCACTGGTAATGATTACTTTAAAATTTGCTCAGTAAGCCTTTGTCTTCTTGAGAAAGAAGCCATCAAAATAACAAAGCTTAGCACTGTGAAAAAGCATTCTTGTTTAAAGAGTAAAATGCCTTAATTCCACTTTAACGCTTTATATTGAATCGGCACGGGTTTAACAGACTGCTCAGAGCCATTTATGGACTAACCCCCCGGTAGACGATCCTGCCCTATAGCTGGACTTACCCATTCCCAGATCCAAATCCGACGCAAAGAAAAAGGACTTAGATGATTTCTCATCTAAGTCCTTGATATGTCTGGTGGCCCCTGCTGGACTTGAACCAGCGACCAAGCGATTATGAGTCCCAATCAAAAGTCTGTAAAATCAGTAAGTTAATGATTTCTAAATTTTCTTTACACCAAATAGAGATGAAAAGTGGCGCAAAGCGTTGCGCTCTGCTGCCACTTTGCTGCCACTTTTAACTTGAAGAATTTGTTGTGCCCATAGCGTTGATAACACTTATGGAAATTCCGCTATAGATGCCGTTCAAATTTTTCATTCATTCATTCATTCATTCATTCATTCATTCATTAATTAATGGCATATTTAATCTTTTAGCATTTATAGCCAAACCATTTTCGATACTGTCTAGGACTGGAATGAATTTATTTATCCATTGATCATCATTTTTTTCATATTTGGTCATGAAATTAAAAAATTGTCTTTTCCGATCTTTATCAACAGTAAAGGGCAGTAGAACACCCTCGGCATCAACACCAAAGTCTGGTATCCAAGATGGATACTGTTTGTGTGCATCCTCTATCCATTTATCTGGAAACAATCCTTCAATTGCATTGCCCCCAGGTATCGATACCCAATGAATGTTCGCAGAGAAATCCAATGATGTAGTATTATTAATTCTGTTGCTGACATCTCTTCTGGATTTCATTCCGGCTGCATCGCCATCGAAAAGAGAAACAAAGACTACTTCATTATAAATAAACTGATAATTAGAGTTTAAAAATCCACCAAGAAAACCACAGCCCCCAAAATCAATTAATTTTGATCTTCTAATGTAGGGCCATTTTTTTGATAGTTTTTCATCTTCTTTTGTCTCTTCCAATACCCACCTTAAATATTCTCTATCGTAAGGCCCCTCGAGTAATATATTGTAAAGACCGAAGCCAAAGTAGTCGCTAAATTTTACGCCTAGAGAACTTCTTATTTCTTTGGTTGCCTCTTGATGATGCTTAAACTTATTATTTATGATCGTTTTTGCAATCTGTTCTTGGCCGTTTTGTCTTCCTCTCTTACGAGTTTTAACATCTTCTATTTCTTTGCTAACTCCAATTATTTTTGCTGGGTCTTTGTTAACGAATGATAAAGCATGAGTTGTGATGAAAACATTATTAGAAACGGAAAGATCTTCAAGTATTTTGTTGCAGTTATCATAAAGTGCAGGATGTAGGAAGGATTCAGGTTCTTCAATTAACCAGATGCAGTTGATACCTGAACGGGATTTTTCGTTAGATATCCATTCGAATGATGAGAAAACAGAAAGGCACTGTATTCCCATACCTTTTTCGATTATTGATGTCTTATAAGTGTCATTAATTTTGAAGTCAAATCGTGTAAGTAATTTTTCAGGATTTTCATCTGGTATGGCAAAATCAATTTGAATATTTGATATGCCATTATCAGCTAATTTTTTATTAATATCATTTGATGCAATTGATAGCTCAGTAGTGATCTTGTCAATTAAAGGAGAAATGACTTCTGACGTTTTCTTCTTCAAGAAAGGTATGACAAGATATTCAATTAACTCTTCAACACTTTTCGATGAGGGAACATATATACACTCGAATTTAGATAGAAGTAGATCTACAAATTTTCTTTCTAAAGATGTAAATGTATTGCTTTCAACAGTTCTTTTTAAACCCTTGTATACGTTATAAGATGGATTACCGTTGTCTTTTGAAAAAGTTAAGTAAAGAGTTATTTCTTTAGGGGTCACATACTTACCATCTATCTGGGAGAAATATACTCCCTGATTTCCACGAGATGCCGAGTGATCTAACATCTCAAATAACTCTTTGTGTAGTGTATATATATCTCCGTCATTTTCAGACATAGAAAATGTAGCAGACATGCTAGTTTGACTTATAGTTGATAAATTAGGAATATCTCTTTCAATGCTATAGCTGTTTTCATTATATTTTGCAGTGAAAAATGTTTTTATGGCTTTTAATATGTTTGTTTTTCCACTATTGTTAGGGCCCACTATAGTGATTAATCCATTGCAATCTATTCTGAAATCACCATAAATTGAACGATAGTTTGCTACTTTAAATCCTATCATTTTCATAACTAATTTCTCCTTTAATTTAGTGCGTTAGGTATGCTAGTGCTTTATTTCTTCATACTTAGATATACAAACCATTGGTGCTAAATTCATCAAAATAAAATGCAAGGCTGTATCAATACTACAGTCTATTTAGAGGATTGTATGTCATAGCTTCAGCTAAATGGTCAGGTGCAAAGTGTGCATATCGCATCGTCACTTTAATATCGGTGTGCCCTAATATCCGCTGAAGCACAAGGATATTGCCGCCGTTCATCATGAAATGAGACGAGAAGGTGTGGCGTAAAACATGCGTAAGCTGCCCAGCAGGTGTTTCGATACCGGCGCGATGCATGGCTTTTCTAAAAGCTGAATAGCATGGTTTAAAGAGCTGCTGTGCTTTCCTGCATGATGGCAGTTCAGCCTGCAATTCTTCAGTTATCGGCACCGCTCGGTTTTTCTTGCCTTTAGTATTCACGTAAATGATCTGACCAGTACGGATTTGGTTTCCCTTCAAGCCTTCAGCCTCACTCCATCGTGCTCCTGTCGCTAGGCAGATTTTCACAATAGTAGTTAGATCTTTAGAGCGACTGTTATCACATTCGGCGAGGAGTGTTCTGATTTCTTCGATAGTGAGATACGCCATCTCTGATTCACTGATTTTAAACTCGCGCACGTTTTCTAACGGATTCGGTGCGCTCCATTCATCTAACCGGCGGAGCTCGTTAAACATCGCCCTGAAATACGCTAGCTCTAAATTTACCGTGCGAGGAGTTACTGTCTTAACTCGAGTAGAGCGGGTGATCTTTCCGCTTAACCGTTGCTCACGATAAGACGCAAAAATTTTTGCGTTAAACTCTGTTGCGAGTGGATTTCCCATCGCCTTGCATGCAAACGCCATTGTGGTTTTACGCTTCTCGCCATCCGCCAAAGTGATGCCATGAGTGTTGAACCAGAGTTCAACTAGGTCAATCACTTTGCGTTTATCAGCTTTCTCTCCCAGCCAAGGTTTATCTTGAGTCTGCTCTTTTACGTATTTTTCATACGACAGTGCTTCGCCTTTTGTCGCAAATTGGCGGCGGATGCGTTTTCCGTTACGCCCGTTAGGAAAAACCTGCACCTGCCATTTGCCGGAGGGTAATTTACTAACAGCCATATCTTCCCTTAAAAATATTCAGTGCGAGCGACGACCTTCGCAAGCACTTTGATCTCTTCTGATTTGCACTCAAAAGATGCTTTGCCGTTCTCAACGCGGATACGTCCGCCAGGGAAACGATAAAGCTCTTTGATGCTGACAAGCCCATCAATCTCAATCAGCCATAAACCATCGGTGATTTCGGCCTGAGTTTCATCTACCAAGAAGGTCTGCTTCTCAAATCGAATCAACATCGGCGCGAGAACTTCACGAGGCAGGAGCTGTGCATCATACTCAACCAAATTCGATGATGAAAACTTCCCATTTGTGATGTTTTTTAGTTTGATTTTTTTGGGTGAACTATCCTGATTTGTAATGTTTGAATCCCCACGTCCATAGGTTAACCACTCTAAAGACATACCTGTCTCCATCGCGCAAATCAGCACCCAATCTGCAGGAAAGTTCCCACGCATTATGCGGTTAGCCATTGTACTTTGTGACACATCTAAGTGGCGACAGAGTGCCTGGCGTGATGAAAAACCATATGCTTGGACTATACGCTCAATGGGATCTTTACCACCCACTGGTAAAGCTGGCGCTTTACGATTCGTAAAATCTTTCGTTGACCTTTCCAATTTGTGATCCTAATATTCACTCGTCGCATCAAGACGTGTTTAATAGTGATTAATAGAGTTGGCTAGAACTCAACAGAGGATACTGCATCATGACCCGTAAACTTTCAATGCGTCCATCAATCAATCTCGTGATTTCTGAACCGTACATTACAGTTGAGGAGTTCTGCCGTCGCACGGGTTACAAAGAAGGCACCGTTCGCCAAATATATCGCGAAAATCGTTTGCCTATCAGAAAGAAAGTGGGTGTTAACGGACTTATAGAAATCAACATGGTTGCCCTCACTATAGAAGCTGCTGCTGACTGCGAAGTCACAATGCAAGCCTGAAAGTTGCATTCTGGGATAGAAAGGGACTCTCAACATGTTTGATTTTCGTGTTTCTAAACATCCATATTTTGAAGAAGCTTGTAGAGCTTTTGCTATCAAGCACAACATGACGAAGCTGGCAGAGCGTGCAGGTATGAAAGTCCAGACGCTGCGCAACAAGCTTAACCCTGAGCAGCCCCATCAGCTCACGCCGCCGGAAATCTGGCTACTGACGGATATCACTGAGGACTCCACGCTGGTAGATGGTTTCCTGGCTCAAATTCATTGCCTGCCGTGCGTTCCTACGAACGAAGTGGCAAAAGAAAAACTTCCGCATTACGTCATGAGCGCGACAGCTGAAATTGGTCGTGTGGCTGCAGGTGCTGTGTCCGGTGAAGTAGGGACTACAGCTGGCCGCCGTGATGTGATCAGCAGCATCAACTCTGTCACCCGCCTTATGGCGTTGGCTGCGATCTCCATGCAGGCACGTCTGCAGGCTAACCCAGCTATGGCTAGCACTATTGATACGGTTACAGGTATCAGTGCGACTTTTGGGTTTATGTGAGGTGGTCATGCTAAAAAATGAACCTTCTTTTGCCTCGCTCCTGAAAAAGCAAAGTCCGGCAATGCACTACGGCCACGGCTGGATTGCAGGAGATAACGGCAAGCGCTGGCATCCATGCCGCGATCAGTCCGAATTATTAAACGGGCTGAAAACAAAAACGGCGAAGCCGTTAGCTTTTTTAATTATTCGCATTTTTCGCTTGGTTATGAAAGGAGTGAAACATGTCTCGTAATGACCTGAGAATTATTCTAGGCGTTATCATCCCAAATATGGCTGATGGTTTTGAAATTAAAACCAGTGACGGTGCTGTTTTGCGTGTCGATCCTGAATGGGATTGCTGCAAGGCATTTAAAGAAGGGTTGCAGGCTGAAATCATTAACCAGCTTAAAAGTATGCCGGTCCCTGTTTCTGGATATATCTAAGTAATTAATCCGTTTTTTATGGCGTAAACCCGCCGGGCATTTTTTTGCCCGAATTCTGAGGAAATGAATATGAAAAATACTAAAACCCACTCAACGAAAACAGGCCCAGACGATGCTGGTCTGTTCGCTTTGTTAAATGAAACGCGCCTGGATGAGCGCCGTTGCCGTGCTGATGCAATGGCGGCTCGTCTGGATAGTCTGGCCGTGCGCATCGTTTCTCGTCAGTTGAGCCATGTCGAGGCGGCCGAACTGCTTCGTGTTGAAGCGGTACGCATCCAAAACGAAGCGCAGGAGCTGCATTAATGGCTGATTCAATGGACCTCGCCCAGCTGCGCGAACAAGAAGATCGTGAGCGCCATATCAACAATGCCCGCGCCAAAGTGCCGGGCGTTTCCCGTGTTCTCTGTGCGGATTGTGATGCTCCGATCCCGCCAGCTCGCCGCCGCGCTATTCCCGGCGTGCAGTGCTGTGTGACCTGTCAGGAAATCGCAGAACTTAAAGGCAAGCACTACAACGGAGGTGTTGTATGAGCACTATCCTGAAATGGGCGGGAAACAAAACCGCCATTATGTCCGAACTGAAAAAGCACCTTCCCGCTGGCCCGCGATTGGTTGAACCTTTCGCGGGTTCCTGCGCTGTGATGATGGCAACAGACTATCCTCATTATCTTGTCGCAGATATCAATCCAGATTTAATTAATCTGTATCGTACTATTGCGGAAGATACAGAAAACTTTATTAATCTTGCTAAAGCAGTTTTTGAAAGTTTTATCGTGGCTGAAAATTATTATCGTGTACGAGAAGCTTTTAACCACGATTCGCAATTAGACCGCCTGTACCGCGCAGTATATTTTCTTTATCTGAACCGCCACTGTTATCGTGGATTATGCCGCTACAACCTAAGCGGCGTTTTTAATGTTCCGTACGGTAATTATAAAAATCCGTATTTTCCTGAAAATGAGATCCGCGCATTTGCAGAGAAAGCAAAACGCGCCAATTTCGTTTGTGCAAGTTACGAAGAAACGCTGGCAATGGTTAAGCGTGACGATGTTATTTATTGCGATCCTCCATACGACGATACGTTTACGGCCTATCACACAAAAGGATTTAATGAGGATAACCAATACCACCTTGCCTCAATCCTTCTTCATCTTTCCTCGCTGGGGCACAGCGTTGTTGTTTCCAACAGTGACACCCAGCTAACGCGCTCTCTTTATCGTGATCTTAAAATTTATGAACTAGACGCGAAACGGAGCATGGGCGTAGCGGGTGGAGAAGGTAAATCCGCCAGGGAAATTATTGCTGTATCTGAACCAGTGCGTGCTAGCTGCAATGAGTTGCAATGGTATGGCGTTGATTATGCCGCAGGGGAAAGTAATAAGGCGGCCAATAAGCTCTCCATGATGGGGAGCAGGAATGTCTGATACTGCTTTTCCCTATAGCTGGAATGCTCCGCGTCCTGCAATTGGCGGTTTTAAGCAAGCTGATGCGGCGCCGGGGATCATGTATCTGACGCCAGACGGCAATCGCAAGCGGTTGTCGATTGCCGAACTTGCAGAAACGGATGAAGCACCAGACCGGAGCCGGGCGGTTCGCCGCCGCCTGGCTTCGCTGCCTCATTTTGTCCGTCGTATGTATGCTCAAAAACTTGAACAGGTAGACCGTAAAGGCAAACAAGCGGCTGATGCATGGCTTATCAATACGTTTGAGCGATTCGTTCTTAGTCGTATAGATCAGGTCAATGAGCAGTATTTGCCGCAGGGGGTGATACCTGCGGCTTTGTTGCCTCTTCGTGAACAATTCTGGCGCCTGCTTTGGGCTGGAAAAAAAGAGCTGAAACGGCTGGCGCATAATCTTGCTGACCTGTTGGGAAGCGAGTTTAACCGCGAGTTTGATTTCCAGATTGCCCGCACGTCCGATCCTCATTTCGCCACCCTGTCAGGTTATGGCCGCATGGGATTTCTTGCTAATCACCTCAAAACACCGGTTCCGTGCTGGACGGCCTACTGCAAAGAAGAGCTGGAGGCGGAAGACGCACTGAAAGCAGTGGCCCGCCTGCAGTCTCCGCAGTGGTGGCTTAATCGTCTGCGCCGTATGCACACTCGCTGGCGTGAGCATCTGATGGTTGCGGCCGGGTATGTACACAAAAAATCTGCACCGTACTGCAGTGATCCATGTTTGCAGGAGTGGACGGCTCAAAAGAAAGCCAACCGCGAATTTCTGAAAGCGATGGAGCTGGAAGATGAGGACACCGGAGAGCGTGTATCGCTGATTGATAAAGTGGCCGGCAGCGTTGCCAACCCAGCTAACCGACGCCGTGAACTGATGGCGCGAATGCGTGGGTTCGAAGATTTAGCGAATGAGGCCGGGCTGGCCGGGGCGTTCTTCACGCTTACCGCTCCATCCAGATATCACTCAATGCAGTACGACGGGCGCCGGAACAACAAATACAGCGGCGCGTCACCGCGTGAGACACAGAAATATCTTTGCAAAGTATGGGCGCGCACGCGTGCGGCCTGGCTGCGCAACGGTATTCGAGTGTTTGGTTTTCGTGTTGTCGAGCCTCACCACGATGAAACCCCGCACTGGCACCTCCTGCTTTTCATGCGCCCGGAGCATATCGAACCGGCAACAGCGATCTTTCGTAAGCACGCCATGCGTGAGGATGGAAATGAGCCTGGTGCCGCTGAAAACCGCTTCGAAATGAAACCCATCGAGAAAGAGAAAGGCAGCGCAACGGGCTATATCGCCAAATACATTTCAAAAAATATTGATGGCTATCAGCTTGATGACGATCTGGATGATGAAACCGGCAAGCCTCTGAAAGAGATGGCGCGCCGCGTAAGTGCCTGGGCGTCTCGCTGGGCGATCCGTCAGTTCCAGCAGATTGGCGGCGCACCGGTAACAGTGTGGCGTGAATTGCGCCGCCTCGGTGATCGTGAGCTGGTCCTGCACCCAGAAATTGAGCCAGTGCGTCAGGCCGCCGACAGCAGCGCGTGGGATTTGTACGTGAGTGCTCAGGGGGGCCCGCTGGTTTCCCGTGATCTCCTGCGCGTGCGCCTCAGCTATGAAGTCACCGAAAACGGCAATCTCTACGGGGATGACGTCTCCAAAATTTCCGGCGTTTACTCCCCAATCCGTGGGTCGGAATCGCTGATTCATACGCGCACTACCAAATACAAAATTGTGCCGAAACGTTATGCCGACGGCGTTTCAGGTTTTGACCTTGATTTTTCAGGCGGCCCCGCCGCCCCTCGGAGTTCTGTCAATAACTGTACGCGGGAGCCGCGGGAGGTTGAAAAACGCGCCGATCCTGACGGCACGGTCATAAATGACTGTGCCAGCTGGGCGGATATTGGCTCTTTATCCCGGAAAGAAAAACGGGTGATAGCGCAGCGGCTGAGCGACGCGGCAAGGGTAACTAACAAGCGCGTCAAAGTGAGGCCAAAAGCCAGCCCTATGACGGAGCAGGAAAAGCAAATTAGTGAGCTGCTGTCTCTGCGTGGTGTAGATGCCAGTGCCGGAATGGTCCGTTCGTTGATTTCTGGCGCGGTGGTTGCCTTTGGCGATCAGGTGTTAACGGTTGAAGAAGGGCGCCTTACTGTCCGAAACCGTGCGGCGGCAGGTGTTCAACGTCTGCCGTCCCAGATTGTGGAGATTAAACAGCAGGCGGATGACCTTTTGAACCGAATGAAGCGTGCATTTTCAGCGCGTGAATAGCCCGTGATCAACATGGTCAGGTCTGACGGTGTGGTACCGCGTTCCGGCATTCACCGTCAGAAATGACAGTGCTGGCCATTCATCGAGTAACGTCATTTTCGACTGTGCTGCAGGTGAATTAAAACGAAATCAGGAGTTGAGGAAAACAGAAATGACCTATCTGGGAAGCAAGGCCGCAAGCGGTGTTTTTCAAAAGATTATTGCGGAAATGCCGCCGCATGATACCTACATTGAGACGCACCTGGGCGGTGGCGCTGTCATGTTGCGTAAGCCACCGGCCCGCCGCAATTGGGGCATTGATATTGATCCCCTGACGGTTGAGGCGTTCTGCCAGGGCAATGCTGATTTCCTTGATACCGTGGGCGATAGCCTTTTTATCGATGTTGCCGATGCGGTGCAGTTTTTAAGGGGCTTCGATTTTTCCTCCGCCGGTCGTGTGCTGGTTTACGCAGACCCTCCCTATCTGCATGAAACACGCACCAGTGCCGCGCGTTATCGCAATGAATATACCGTTGCCGATCATGAGCGACTGCTGGCCTGCCTTAAAAGCCTGCCAAAAAATGTCAGTGTAATTTTGTCCGGCTATCCGTCAACGCTTTATGACGAACTGTTAACGGGCTGGCGCCAGAAAGAATTTCAGGCCATGACGCGCGGCGGTGTGCGCACAGAGAAAATCTGGATGAATTACCCGGAGGGGAAAGCCTACTCGCACACTTTCGCGGGTAAGGATTACAACGACAGGGAGCGCATCAAACGCAAGGCGAAGCGCTGGCGCGAAAAATTCGCAGCACTACCACACCCGGAGCGGCTGGCAATAATGACCGCCCTGAGCGAAGTTGATGATTAACCTCAGCAAACAGACTCATCTGATTGATTGATAGAAAGTATTTTACAACCTCAAAATCCTCCTATACTGTATATATAAACAGTGTATATATGCAGCGCGTCAATATCCCTTCCTGGGGATATTGGCTGGTTTATCCCGTAGTGAGGATAGGAGGGAAAATGCAGGACTATCTTTTGGAGTCGTTGAAACTCCAGCGTATTGATTTCTTTATCAAGCTTGTAGCGGCTAGTGAGTGTAGCGAAGAAGAGAAACGCCTTGCGATCCAGTGGGTGTCGGAACTGACGGACGAGCTGATGGCGAAAATTCGTAACCATGATTACGGCCAGGCAATGGACGTTATCAACTAAAGGGGGCTTTATGCGCATTGAAATAATGATCGATAAAGAGCAGAAGATAAGCCAGGCAACACTGGAAGCCCTTGAATCCGAGCTTTACCGTAATTTGCGCCCTCTGTATCCCAAAACAGCAATTCGTATCCGTAAGGGCAGCGCCAATGGCGTTGAGCTGAGCGGGTTAAAGCTGGATGAAGACAAAAAGCGAGTGATGGAAATAATGCAGCAGGTCTGGGAGGACGACAGCTGGTTACATTAGCGAACGTTGCGGACGATAAAACTGGTTTTTACCGTCCGCAAGGTTGAACAACGAGCCGTTCGAGGCGTTAGAAATTGTCTTTGTTAGTGCCTACTTCTCATAAGAGGCACTATATATGCTAAATGCAGCGGTTTAAGGCAGAAACATCTTGCGCGATTAGGGGCAATGAACTTAAGTTAAGTAACGCAACCAACTGTTAAAACGGTTGTCTTAGTTATAAGGAATTTGCTGTTGTGGTTGCTGGTGACGAAGTGTACACTTCCGCGCCATATAAGAAGGAGGGGTTATGTCAAGTATCGCCGCATTGAGGCTGGGTAATCCAGTTGAACGTTTGGCACGGGTTCTGAAAGAGAACCAGGACAAGCTCAATCTGAGTAAAGACGGTTTTGTGTCCGTAGATTTGTCCAACGAAGAAGCTATGAAAGCCATCAGAGATCAGATGGATAAGCTTGAAGGCGTCAAAACGAGCACTGTTAAAGCAAAATATTATTACAGAACCCGATAATGGCAACATTACTTTTAGCAGTGATTTTGGTTAGTGGTTTTATTTATGTAAACCTATCACTTTCAACACGTTATAGATATAAGCGTTCCAATGGCTGGGACGCTTATTTTTTTGTGGCTGCATGGGGAATTGTCTTTTTCCTCGCTGGCGGCTTCCTTACCTTCGCTCTTAACATCAGCGGTGGGTTTCGCTGGCTTTCTAATGCGCTGAATCTGACTCCAGACAGCTTTAACGGGATGTTATCCACCACAACCGATAAACCGCAGCGCATTAATGAAATTAAGCAAATCGCGTGGGTTGTGATTTCAATAGTTCTGGCGGCACTGTTCGGTTGGCTAAACAAACGTCGTACTTCAAAGGGGGATCGCCGTTGGGATGCACTGGCAAAGGCAGTGGGAAACAATTCTTTTGAATCGCTGCTCATGGAAGCATCAGCTCGCCAGTTTCCTATCATTGCTACACTTTCATCACGCAAAATCTATGTAGGGCTGGTGACTTGCCCTGCGTTGGAAAATGGATTGTCGGAACACCTTGAAATTCTCCCCATGCTGAGCGGATATCGTGACAAAGACGACCTAACGATAAATATCACGACAAACTATCATCAGCACTATCTTGAAAGCGGCGTTATCAGTGGGATGTCGCGCCTGAATATCCAGGATTTCCGTGTGCTGATCCCTAAAGACGAAGTTGAAACCATCTCGTTTTTTGATACTGAAACGTATAACAAATTTAAAGAAGACGAAGCGCGTGACCGGAAAGACTGCCGCAAGTTGGGTGGCAAAAAACCATCCACGCGCAGGAGAAGGACTGCTGGCGACGCAGAGCAGGGTAGTGCATGACTATGCTGCATGAATGCGCATGATCGTTTAAGGATCGTTTTTGCTGAGGCCCGCCAGAAATGGCGGGCTTTTGCTTATGTCATGCATGTGCATGAAAACCACTACACAAAGCGGGCAGGCGTGGCGGGGCTACGAGCGCGCGGTTTTGGGGTTAATCGTGGTTTTGGCGCCTCAATGTTGGGCGGGCATGGTCATTTTTTGGGGGCTGGTCGTGCGCGCCTGCGTCGTGGTGAGGCGCTGCGTTTCATCGTGAGCTGCCAGGTGGCGAAAGCTCAGGACCGCTCAGCGAGGCGCTGAGGCGCTCTGATGGTGTGATAGGCGCAAGGGAATAAAAAAACCGCCCGGAGGAGGGCGGTTGATATCAAAGGCTGGCCGGGAGAGCGTCAGTCTTCATCGGTCAGGTAGGGGTCAAAGCGTATCACCTCATCACCCAGCCACTCGTTAACTTCTTTGATGCGGCCCTGCAGGGGCGTCAGTTCGTTGCGAACGAAAACGCGCGCTGCTTTTTCAACATCCCCGAACCCGCCGGTATTGGTTGGAATAATCCCCATCAGCTGCGGCGGCACGCGGTGAGCTGCCAGCATGTCATCACGGCTCACATTCTTGATGTTAAGAAACTCATCTTTCGCTGCGACTTCTGACAGCGGGATGATCTGAATACCGTCTTTCTTGCCGTTCGGGCTGTACATAAACAGGTTGCGGAAGTTGCCTGGCCCTTTCGATTTTTTCAGCGCTTCGCGTATGTTGTCCACGTCTTTCTGATCGGCGGCGGGGTCACTCATGTACATGATAAAACCAGCATGGCTACCGTTTAGGTAATACTTACGGCGAAACAGCGTGGCCGATTCATTCAGCAGGGCGGAGGGAATGGCGGAGAGGTATTCCGGCATCCCGTAAAGCTCCTGGTTAACGTCGGGTTCCATCAGGTGAAACACGCCTCCCTCATCGAACTGATAGGGCTGCGAGTTGTAGCCATACTGTGCAAACCAGTAGGTGTCCGGGTCAATGCCACGACGGGTATATTTGGCAAGCGAGGCGCGCAGCTCCATGATCTGCCCTAACCGGTTCATGCGTTTTTCAAGGTAGGCATTACCGAATACCAGAAAGTCCTGGGCGAACCGGGAAAAGGCTTGTTTAGACAGCCAGCGGTGAGGGATGAAGGTACTGGTAAGAATATTGCGTTTTACCTGAATAGCGCTGGAGTGATGCACGGCGGCGCGGTAAGTTCGCGCCAGGCCATCCATGCTGATCGGTGGTTCGTACCAGCGGTCTACCTGCACGCATTCCAGGTAATCAAATAACTCCCGGCGGTCCATCACCGGGATCGGATCGCCAAACGTAAACGCCTCCGCATGTGCATTACTGACCATGTTGGCCGTATCGGTGGCGGTCTGGCCGCGCGATGCCTTGCTGCGGTTTTTGCGGTTAGCCATTAAAAAATCTCCACGATGTTGCTGGTACTGGCGGAAGCTCCTGCCAGTGGTTCGTTATAAAGTGCGTGCATGGTTGCCCAGGCTAAATCCGCATGGCTGGCTTCTTCTGTGCGGGCTGCTTCGTAGGTTGGCCGGTTGCCGCTGGCGGTGGTTGAGCGGCGAATGGACATAAAGGACTGCGCGATATCCAGCATCCCCGCGTCAAACTCCAGACGGCGCCCGCTGATGATGTCGTAGGCTTTAAGCACCAAGGCATTTTTTACGGTCGGGTTGTAGACAAACTCGCGCGCGGCAGGGAAGAACTGCTTAACCGTTTTGTAAACGCCATCGCCAACGCCGGTCGAGTCAATGCCGATGTAGGTCACGTTGTAGCGTCTGGTGATTTCCTCAATCGCTGAGGCCTGGGCGCGAAAGTCCATCCCGCGCCACTGGTGACGCTCAAGGATGCGGAATTTACCGCCGGGGACGACGGGAGGCGCAATGACAACGCAACCGGCGCTGTCACCGTTCTGCGTTCCTTTTGCCGGGTCATAGCCGATCCAAACCGGGTGGTATGCAAACGGACGCAGTAAAAGCGGTTCGAAATCGTCCCACACATCCCAGCTGTCAACCATGCAGGACTGCAGCAACGCCAGCGGGAACACGGACGCCAGGTCGTCAACAAACTGACACATCAGCAGGTTGTTGTATTCGTCCGGGCTGTACTCCAGGCGCAGCTGGTCCAGGTCGAAAAGGTTACACCCGCCGTTTACGGCATCCTCAATGGTGACTATCTGACGGTACTGGCCGTCAGGGCATAAAACGCCGTGCGCCAGGCTACTGTGAGAAAGGTCAAATTCTACCCTATCGGCTTTCGGGCGCCCTTTATTGAACAGGGCGCCAGACCAGAACGGGTAGGCGCTGTGCGTCAGGCTGGAAGGTGTAGAGAAATAGGTCTGGCGCCATTTTTTGTGCAGCGCCATACCGGAGGCCACCTTGCGCAGCTCCTGGAATTTCGGTATCCAGAAATACTCATCAAGATACAGATTGCCGTGATAGCTCTGCGCGGTACGGGCATTTGTACCGAGGAAGTAAAGACAGGCGCCGTTAGGCAGCACCATCGGATCACCTTTCAGCTCAACATCCACCTCTTTTGCGAAGTCGATGATGTACTGTTTAAAAACGTGTGCCTGGGCTTTACTCGCTGACAGAAAGATTTGATTTCGGCCCGTGGCCAGGGCGTCTATCAACGCTTCACGGGCGAAATAGTAGGTTGCACCGATCTGGCGTGACTTTAAGAGGTTGCGGATACGGTGTTTGATACCAGCGTCCCACCAGTGGCGCTGGTATTCGAACATACCGGCGCGGAAAATCTCTTCCAGCTTTTCGATCTGTTCGTCGGTAAACAGGTTTTTTTCCGGCGGCTTGCGCGGACCTTTATTGCGGTTGGCCACGTTGGGGTTCAGGTCTGCTTCATTCCCGCCATTGTTAAATTTGCCGATCCTGGCCTGTCGTTCGGACTGACGCGCCAGCAGGTCAATTTCTTTAAAATCCTTTCCTTCCTTCTGCTCCTTCATGACGAGCTGGCAGTAACGTGCGGCGGTGGTGAGCTGCATCTGATCCAGTGGGCCATATTCGCCCCACTTATCGCGTTTTTTCCAGCTGTGAACGGTTGCAACTTTCTCGCCCAGCATTTCAGCAATGCGGGCTACGCGGTATCCCTGAAAGTACATCAGCATTGCCTGACGACGGGGATCGAGGTCTGCGGGGGTCAGTGTTGTCATGGCACAAACATACGGCCTCAAATCAGCACTTTCCCCGGCTTCGCATTGTGTGGGAGTTCGCACAAGCCCAACGCGTTGTTTACACGCGCCTATCACCGCAAACATAAGGCTCTGAACGTGTTACGAACTAACTAACCGGAGCCGGACCGATGGCAAAAAAATCTAAGCGTTTTCGTATTGGGGTCGAAGGGGCCACCACTGACGGGCGCGTTATTGAACGTGACTGGATCACCCAGATGGCGGCGAGCTATAACCCGCAGGTATACACCGCGCTGATCAATATGGAACACATCAAGGGTTTTACCCCTGATGGGCCTTTCCGTCGTTTTGGCATGGTGGAAAAACTGGAAGCGGAAGAAATCACCGAAGGGGCTTTGTCCGGGAAGATGGCGCTGTATGGCTGGATTGCCCCGACGGACGATCTGGTAACCATGACCGGTAACTGGCAGAAGCTTTTCACCTCAATGGAAGTTAACACCAGCTTTGCCGATACCGGCTCCGCTTATCTGGTTGGTCTGGCGGTTACTGACGATCCGGCAAGCCTCGGCACTGAAATGCTGCAGTTCAGCGCCAGCGCAGAACATAACCCCCTGGCGCGCCGCAAGCTGGACAAAGACAACCTGTTTACCGCTGCTCTTGAAACGCTAATTGAGTTTGAGGACGTGCCGGAAAAAACCAGCCTGTTTACCCGCGTGAAAGAGCTGCTGTCCCGCAAAGGCGCCGATGATAACGCCCGCTTTGCTGATGTGAATCAGGCTGTTGAAACCATCGCGCGTGAGCATCAGGCGCTGGCGGAGCAGGTCGGCACCCATCAGACCGATTTCAGTAACAAGCTGAGCGATATGCAAAAGGTTGTTGATGAGACAACCAGCGCACTCTCCACCCTGCGTGAGCAGCTTTCCACCCAGGACAGCCGCAGCGAACGCCGCCCTAATGCGACCGGCAATAACGGCGCAGAACAAACCACCGATTGCTGACGGAGCAAAAGCACAATGAAAAAAGAGACACGTTTTAAATTCAACGGCTATCTGACGCAGCTCGCCAAACTCAACGGCGTATCTGTGAGCGATATCGCCTCGAAATATACGGCTGAGCCGTCCGTTGCGCAGACGCTGGAAACGAAAATCCAGGAGTCTTCCTCGTTCCTGCAGAAAATCAACATTATCCCGGTTGATGAACAGTCCGGCGAGCGTCTGGGGCTGGGTATTGGTTCCAGTATTGCCGGAAATACTGATACCACTCAAAAAGACCGTGAACCCGTTGATCCGACTTACATCGACGGTGAAGGGTACAAGTGTACCCAGACTAACTCTGATACGGCGCTGCCTTATGCGAAGCTGGATTTATGGGCCAAATTCCAGGACTTCCAGACGCGCATCCGTGACGCCATCATTACCCGCCAGGCGCTTGACCGCATCATGATCGGATTCAACGGCGTGAAGCGTGAGAAAACGTCAGACCGCGCGACCTATCCACTGCTGCAGGATGTGAATATCGGCTGGCTGGAGAAAATCCGCCAGGAGAAACCCGTCCAGGTAATGGATAAGATCGTGTCTGAAGGCGAGGTGATTTCTCAGACTATCCGTGTTGGTAAAGGCGGTGATTTCCTGAATCTGGACGCGCTGGTTATGGGCGCCGTGAATGAGAAAATCGCGCCGTGGTATCAGGAAGATACGGAGCTTGTGGTTATCGTCGGGCGCCAGTTACTGGCGGATAAATATTTCCCGATCGTCAACCGTGACCAGCCAAACAGCGAAGCGCTGGCGGCAGATCTTATCGTCAGTCAGAAGCGTATCGGCAACCTCCCGGCCGTTCGTGCGCCGTTCTTCCCGGCGAATGCCATGCTGATCACCCGCCTGGATAACCTGTCTATTTACTGGCAATCAGGCTCCCGCCGCCGTTCGGTCATCGACAATCCGAAGCGTGACCGCGTGGAGAACTTCGAGTCCGTTAACGAGGCGTACGTTGTCGAAGATTACGACGGCGTTTGCCTGGTTGAGAACATCGAACTGTTGCCCGTGCAGGCAGGTGACAATGCCAGCCCGGCGCTGACAACTGAAACCATCCAGGAAATCGTCACGGCAGCGGTGAAAGGCGCGCTTGATGCGCAGGCAGCTGGCGGTGCTGGCGCCGGAGCGTGATAAATGAATCCGTTCCGAGCTCACACTCAGTATGTACAGGCTCAGGATGCCGCCCGTCAGGGCGGCAGTAATGCCAGCCTGACGGGCTACAACCAGATGCTGTTACAGCTGACAGAACACCGCAGGCGCCTTAAAACCGTCCAGTCAAATGAGCGCAAGGCTCAGCTCAAACGTGAGTTTCTTCCCGCTTATGCCTCATGGATTGCCGGTTTACTGGATGCTGACGCGTCAGGCCAGGACGACGTGGCGATGTACGTCATGATCTGGCGCATTGATGC
>OKVL01000456.1_pt1 | contig 25333 bp, 2 predicted proteins | sample 1606791 | NCBI WGS metagenome assembly OKVL01 (sample SAMN03281006, study PRJEB24777) | human gut metagenome | isolation source: fecal sample PR165 from 1 month old male Malay infant, vaginally delivered...
ACTTCTGCAAGTTCAGCATCTACCAGTGCATCCAGTGCAAGTACATCTGCAAGCTCTGCATCAACGAGTGCATCTTCAGCAGATAGTTCGGCAACAGTAGCAAGTAATGCAGCAAACGCGGCAAGTACAAGCGCATCCAGTGCAAGTACCTCTGCATCATCTGCAGATTCTAGTGCTACAAGAGCTGAAAGTGCTGCATCTACGGCTGCTTCTACAGCTGCAAACTTTGCAAATTCTGGCATTGTGGCTGGTAGCACCGCTCAAAGTAATGATATGGCTGTAGGCAAAAATTCAAAAGCTGATGGTGATTATGCGACTGCTCTTGGCACAAATGCAAAAGCAATTGGACCTAATGCAACAGCTCTAGGTGCGAATTCTGATGTTGGTGCTGCCAATGGCCTAGCTCTAGGTGCAAATTCCGTTGTACAAGCTAGTGCTACTAACTCTGTAGCTCTTGGTCAAGGATCCATTGCATCAGCTCCAAATACTGTAAGTGTAGGTGCGCCTGGTGCAGAACGTAAAATCACGAATGTTGCACCTGGTGATATTTCACCAACGTCTACAGATGCAGTTAATGGTAGCCAAGTTTATGGTTTAGTACAAAACCAATCTAATGTAGCGCTTTCACAAATCAACAATACGAATGTACGTTTAAATCGTGTTGGTGCTATGAGTGCTGCATTGTCATCATTGAAACCTTACTATGTTGACGGCACTGAAAAAGGCCAAGTTATGGCTGGTGTTGGTTCCTATCATGGTGAGAAAGCACTTGCTCTTGGTTATGGCTATGCTCCTAATGACCGTGTATTCTTGAATGCATCCGTAGGTATTTCTAAATCCGAGCAAATGTACGGTATGGGTGCTACGTGGCGTATTGGCGCTGGTGAAAGTTTGGTTAAAAAGAATAATCAAGATATGGATTCTTTAAAATCGGAAAATAAAGAATTACAATCTCGTGTAGATAAATTAGAACAACTAGTGCAACAATTATTGGCCTCTAAATCATAAAGAATAAATATTTGTATATATTATTATTAAATAATAATATATATACAAAATGTAAAAAACAACCACTCAATTGAGTGGTTGTTTTTTTAGTTTAAATAAAATATAAGCATTAAAAATATTAAATATCTAGTGGAATAAAATTAGTCAAATAATAATAATGTACAAATATATAAAATTATCAACTTAAAATATAATAATAATGAAAATTAAATGAAAACATATGAACTTAGAAATGATTTATTTATAGTTTGAGCAATTGATAATCATATTTGCAATGATAAATATTTATATTTAATGAAAGATTATACATAAAAATATAGAAAATACACTATAAAGTAGCATTAATACTAAATATCGAAAAAAATAACATGCTAGTAAATATTCTGATATAGTACTAAATATAATTGCCTATTAATATATAAATATGATAAAATCATGAAGATAAATCATAAAAGTGTTTTATGTTTTTTTTTAGATTATATGAAACTACCTGATTGAGAGATAGTATTTATAGTTTTTAGAGGCGTTAGTGAAATAAGGGAATAACATGAATAAGATATTTAAAGTTATTTGGTCTAAATCCAAACAATGTTATGTAGTCGTATCAGAAATTGCTAAAAATACAACAGGGAAAAAGAAAATTATTGTAGCTAGTATTTTGGCTACTTTAGCGATGCAAACGGTTAGTATTACAAATGTACAAGCTATTAATGAATCGGGTACGGGGACACAAGGGTCAGTAGCGTTAGGCTATGGTAGCCAATCAAAAGGTACTACCGTTGGAACAACAGTTAACCCATCTGTTGCAGTAGGTACTGGATCTTATGCAGAAGGAAATTCGGCACTTGCACTAGGTACTAGATCTTGGGCTAAAGGTTCATATAATGTGTCCGTGGGGCGTGAAGCAACTTCAAGCCAGGACTATGGAATTGCAATGGGCTATCAAGCTAATGTCTCGGCAATTCATGGAATGGCGTTAGGCGAACGAGCCGCTGCCTCAGGTCAAATAGCTGTAGCTGTTGGTGCTAATGCTAAAGCTACAGGGGCTAACTCCTTTGCGGGAGGATTTAACTCCGAATCTGGTGGGACTAGTTCTGTGGCCTTAGGCGAGTCCGCTACATCTAGTGGAGATACCTCTGTCGCAATAGGTAAAAATACTGTTGCAAGTGGTGGTGATGGGGTGTCTATAGGTACATCATCTCAAGCAACTGGTGGGGATTCTATTGCATTAGGTAAAAATGCCAAAGCAAGTAACGGTGATACTATTGCCATTGGTCAAGATTCAGTAGCTAATTTACTTAATGGTGTAGCATTAGGTAAAACAAGTAAGGCTACAGGGGCATCTGCAACAGCCTTAGGTCCACAAAGTACTGCTTCAGCTACATATGCTACTGCTATTGGCATGAATTCCGTTGCGAATAAAGACTATGCAATAGCCATTGGTGGCGGTTCAGAAGCTACTGTAGAAAGAGGTGTTGCATTAGGTACATATTCTAAAGCAGATACGGCTTCGGGTGTAGCCGGATATAATGCTAATGCAAATCGTACAAATAAATATGCTGGGTTAACGGGAAATACGTTGACAAGTACTTGGGGCGCTGTTTCTATTGGCGATGGTACTAATACACGTCAAATTACAGGTCTTGCAGCTGGTACAAATGATACAGATGCTGTTAACGTAGCTCAACTTAAGAGTGTTAATTTAGCTTTTACTGGCGATAACAGTTCCAGTGGCGATGTTAATTTAGCAAATAGTAAGCTAGCTGTTACTGGTGATACAACATATATTACAACAACTGCAGCAGGCCAAGGCATAACTGTTAAGGGCGTTAAAAAAGATATTACTGTTTCAAACGGTACTGCAAGTGCAAGTGTTGGTATGGCTGATGCTAAAAATGTAGCAGAAGCAATTAATCAAGCCAATGCGGATCAAACAATTACTTATAAAGCTAATGGTGGTACAGCTAATAGTGTTAAATTATCCGATGGACTTAATTTTTCTGATGGTACATCTACAGTAGCAACAGTAGGGACCAATGGACAGGTTACTTATGATTTAAATACAGCTACTAAAAAATCTATTACTGATTCTGAAGCAGCTGTAAAACGTACTATTTCATTAGGTGCAGATAGTGGCACTCGTTCTAGCCAGTCTTTGAATAGTAATAATGTAGCATTTAATGTTAAGGGGCATGCTGGTTCTTATATTACTACTGCTATGGTTGGTGATACTCTTACTGTTAATACAACAAGAGGCACTATTCAAAGTGATGCGGCAGGAACAGCATCTATTTCTGGTGCTGATGGATTGGCAACAGCACAAAACGTTGCTACAGCTATTAATAAAGCTAGAGAAGGTGCTGCATGGGATCTTGCTGTTAATTCAGGAGCAGCTCAAAAAGTTTCAGGTGGTAATAAGGTTACATTCAAAGATGGTAAAAATATCAGCCTTACACAATCTGGCACAACTATTACTGTAGGTACGACTAGTCAGCTTACAGCTGATAATGTAACTGTTGGTACTGGCTCTAATCAGATTGTTTTAAATGGTACAACTGGTGAGGTTTCTGGTAAAAGTATCAAGGTTGGCAATACCACTTTGAATACAAATGGTTTGACTATTTCTGGTGGGCCATCTGTAACGACTACAGGTATCAATGCGGGGAACACAGCTATTACCAATGTGGCTAGTGGATTAAGTAGTGATTCTAATGCTGCTACGGTAGGTGATGTGAAGAGCCTTGTGAATGGCCTAGGTAGTAATTCATTTAAGTTAACGGCTGATTCCACATCGACAGCAACACAAGCACTTAATAAGTCTGGCGGATTATCCTTTAAAGTGGCTGGTGATAGTGATTTAATATCAACAAGTGCGACCGGTGATACGGTGAAAGTATCGATTAGCAAAGGCTCTCTAACGAATAATACAGATGGGACCGTTAATGCCAACAAAGCAGGTGTGGCTACGACTGGTGATGTAGCCACTGCAGTCAATGATGCTGTTGCAAAGGCTACGGGGGCGCAAGGTCTTACTATTACAGATGGGACACATAATGGTAAGATTAATCTTAAAACACAGTCATTAGCTATAACTGGTACTAATGGTGTAGACGCAACTGTTAATAATCAAAATCTTACCGTAGGATTAAATACAGCAACAAAAACTGCCATTGATAATGCACAAACAGCCGTGAATCGTACCATTTCTCTTGGTGCGGATAGCGGTACTGCTTCGAGTCAATCTTTAAAAGATGGCAATGTAGCATTCAATGTGAAAGGTAAAACAGGGGACTACATCACTACCGCTATGAATGGGAGTACTGTTGAAATCTCTACGACTCGTGCCACTATTAATAGCAATGCTACAACTGGGGCTGCTTCTGTAACAGGTGCAGATGGTTTAGTAACCGCTAAAAATGTATCTGATGCTATTAATAAAGCGGCTGAAGCTGCTAAGAGTGGGGCCGCTTGGAATTTAACAACTAACTCTAGTACTACTGATACAACGTTGGTGCAAGGTGGCGATACGGTAGATCTTGTGAATGGCGATAATATCGAAATTAGCCAAGATGGTACTAATAAAAAGAAAGTCACTATTAAGACGAAAAAAGATTTAACGGTAGATTCCATTGTGGCTAATAAATCTGTTACCGTAGGTAGTGGTACTAATCAAATTAGTTTAGATGGTACGACTGGTGCCGTTAGTGGTAATACCTTTGCAGGTAACTCCTTCACAGCAGGTAATTCCGTATTAAATACAACAGGGTTCCATATTACAGGTGGTCCATCTGTAACGACTGCTGGTATTGATGCTGGTAATAAAGCAATTACTAATGTGGCTAGTGGATTAGGTGATGATTCTAATGCTGCTACGGTAGGGGATGTGAAGGGCCTCGTAGATGGTGTTGGTAAAAATACATTTACCTTAACAGCTGATACCACATCGACAACAGCACAAGCACTTAATAAGTCTAGCGGATTATCCTTTAAAGTAGCTGGTGATGGTAATTTAGTATCAACCAGTGCTACAGGTGATACGGTTACAGTTTCTGTTAGTCAAGGTTCGTTAACGAATAATACAGATGGTACCGTCAATGCCAATAAAGCCGGTGTGGCTACGACTGGTGACGTAGCTACTGCCGTTAATGATGCTGTTGCAAAGGCTACGGGATCGCAAGGTCTCACTATTACAGATGGCGCCAATACTGGTAAGGTTAATCTTAAAACACAGTCATTGAATATAACTGGTACTAATGGTGTAGATGCAACTGTAAATAATCAAACTGTTACGGTGGGATTAAATACAGCAACAAAAACGGCGATAGATAATGCACAAACAGCCGTTAATCGTACCATTTCTCTTGGTGCGGATAGCGGTACTGTTTCAAGTCAATCTTTGAAAGATGGTAATGTGGCTTTCAATGTGAAAGGTAAAACAGGGGACTACATTACCACGGCTATGAATGGTAATACAGTTGAAGTTAGCACTCAACAAGCAACACTTTCTAATAATGCTACGACTGGTGCGGCTACTGTTACTGGTAGTGATGGTTTGGTAACGGCTAAAAATGTGGCAGATACCATTAATGCGGTGGCAGATAAAATTAAGACTGGCGCCGCATGGAAATTAACGACAAACTCTAGTGCAACGGATGCAACCGATGTGAAGAGCGGAGATACGGTAGATCTTGTGAATGGCGATAATATCGAAATTAGCCAAGATGGTACTAATAAAAAGAAAGTCACTATTAAGACGAAAAAAGATTTAACGGTAGATTCCATTGTGGCTAATAAATCTGTTACTGTAGGTAGTGGTGCTAATCAAATTAGTTTAGATGGTACGACTGGTGCCATTAGTGGTAATACCTTTACAGGTAACTCCTTTACAGCTGGCAATTCCGTATTAAATACAACAGGATTCCATATTACAGGTGGTCCGTCGATAACCGCTGCTGGCATCGATGCTGGTAATAAATCGATTACTAATGTAGCTAGTGGTGGTACAACCCGTTCTAATGCGGCTACCGTAGGTGATGTACAAGATGCTGTAGCTAATTTGTCACAAAACCTCAATATTACAGATGGTACCAACAATGGTACAGTTGATCTTAAGACTCAAAAATTGAATGTGGCAGGTGCAAATGGCGTAACCGCTACTGTTAATAACCAAACCATTACAGTTGGATTAGATACTAATGTAGTGAATGCTACTACAAAAGGTATTGGCTTAACAGGAGATACTGGTGCTACAGGTAATAAATACCTTAAAGACGGCGATATATCCTTTGCTGTTACAGGCGATAGTAATTTGGTGAGCACGAAAGCGACAGTTGCAGGTGTACAAGTATCTGTAGATGCTTCGAAAATTAAAGATTTAGCGGTCGGTGCCGTAACAGTTAGCAAAGACGCTACCCAAACAGATAATCCGATTACTGTATCGGCAACAACGGGGACTAATGCTAAAGATTACGCTATTGGTATCGATACTGCAAAATTAGCAACTAAAACAGATTTGACCTATCGTGCTAATAATGATACCGATGCGAATGCGAAGAAAGTATCCTTAGCGAAAGGACTTAATTTCGTAAATGGTACTGGTACAGAGGCAACCGTAGGTACGAATGGTACGGTATCCTTTGGTTTAGATACAGCCACAAAAACGGCGATAGATAATGCACAAACAGCCGTAAATCGTACCATTTCTCTTGGCGCGGATAGTGGTACTGCTTCGAGTCAATCCTTAAAAGATGGTAATGTAGCGTTCAATGTGAAAGGGACAACAGGGGACTACATTACCACGGCTATGAATGGTAGTACTGTTGAAATCTCTACGACTCGTGCCACTATTAATAGCAATGCTACAACTGGGGCTGCTTCTGTAACAGGTGCAGATGGTTTAGTAACCGCTAAAAATGTATCTGATGCTATTAATAAAGCGGCTGAAGCTGCTAAGAGTGGGGCCGCTTGGAATTTAACAACTAACTCTAGTACTACTGATACAACGTTGGTGCAAGGTGGCGATACGGTAGATCTTGTGAATGGCGATAATATCGAAATTAGCCAAGATGGTACTAATAAAAAGAAAGTCACTATTAAGACGAAAAAAGATTTAACGGTAGATTCCATTGTAGCTAATAAATCAGTTACCGTAGGTAGCGGTACAAATCAAATTAGTTTGGATGGTACGACTGGTGCTGTTAGTGGTAATACCTTTGCAGGTAACTCCTTTACAGCTGGTAATTCCGTATTAAATACGACAGGATTCCATATTACAGGTGGTCCGTCTGTAACGGCTGCCGGCATCGATGCTGGTAATAAAGCGATTACCAATGTAGCCAGTGGTGGTACAACCCGTTCTAATGCTGCTACCGTAGGTGATGTACAAGATGCTGTAGCAAATTTGTCACAAAACCTCAATATTACAGATGGTACCAACAATGGTACAGTTGATCTTAAGACTCAAAAATTGAATGTGGCGGGTGCAAATGGTGTAACTGCTACTGTTAATAACCAAACCGTTACGGTTGGATTAGATACCGCAACAAAAACGGCCATTGATAATGCACAAACAGCCGTGAATCGTACCATTTCTCTTGGTGCCGACAGCGGTACTGTTTCGAGTCAATCCTTAAAAGATGGTAATGTAGCGTTCAATGTGAAAGGTAAAACAGGGGACTACATCACTACCGCTATAAATGGTAATACCGTTGAAATTAGCACTCAACAAGCAACACTTTCTAATAATGCTACAACTGGTGATGCCACTGTTACTGGTAATGATGGTTTGGTAACGGCTAAAAACGTAGCTGATACTATTAATGCAGTAGCAGATAAAATTAAGACAAGTAGTGCATGGAAATTAACAACGAACTCTAGTACAACGGATGTAACCGATGTGAAGAGTGGTGATACGGTAGATCTTGTGAATGGCGATAATATTGAAATTAGCCAAGATGGTACTAATAAAAAGAAAGTTACTATTAAGACGAAAAAAGATTTAACGGTAGATTCCATTGTGGCTAATAAATCTGTTACCGTAGGTAGTGGTACTAATCAAATTAGTTTAGATGGTACGACTGGTGCCGTTAGTGGTAATACCTTTGCAGGTAACTCCTTCACAGCAGGTAATTCCGTATTAAATACAACAGGGTTCCATATTACAGGTGGTCCATCTGTAACGACTGCTGGTATTGATGCTGGTAATAAAGCAATTACTAATGTGGCTAGTGGATTAGGTGATGATTCTAATGCTGCTACGGTAGGGGATGTGAAGGGCCTCGTAGATGGTGTTGGTAAAAATACATTTACCTTAACAGCTGATACCACATCGACAACAGCACAAGCACTTAATAAGTCTGGCGGACTATCCTTTAAAGTAGCCGGTGATGGTAATTTAGTATCAACCAGTGCCACAGGGAGTACGGTTACAGTTTCTGTTAGTCAAGGTTCGTTAACGAATAATACAGATGGTACTGTGAATGCCAATAAAGCCGGCGTAGCTACGACTGGTGATGTAGCTACTGCAGTAAATACAGCTGTTGCTAAAGCTACTGGAGCTCAAGCACTTACGATTACGGATGGCACAACGGATGGTACAATTAATTTTAAAAATGAAAAATTAAATGTGGCTGGTGCTAATGGTGTAACCGCTACTGTTAACAACCAAACCATTACGGTTGGATTAAATACAGCAATAAAAACGGCGATAGATAATGCACAAACAGCCGTTAATCGTACCATTTCTCTTGGTGCGGATAGTGGTACTGCTTCGAGTCAATCCTTAAAAGATGGTAATGTAGCGTTCAATGTGAAAGGGAAAATAGGGGACTACATCACTACCGCTATGAATGGTAGTACTGTTGAAATCTCTACGACTCGTGCCACTATTAATAGCAATGCTACAACTGGGGCTGCTTCTGTAACAGGTGCAGATGGTTTAGTAACCGCTAAAAATGTATCTGATGCTATTAATAAAGCGGCTGAAGCTGCTAAGAGTGGGGCCGCTTGGAATTTAACAACTAACTCTAGTACTACTGATACAACGTTGGTGCAAGGTGGCGATACGGTAGATCTTGTGAATGGCGATAATATCGAAATTAGCCAAGATGGTACTAATAAAAAGAAAGTCACTATTAAGACGAAAAAAGATTTAACGGTAGATTCCATTGTGGCTAATAAATCTGTTACCGTAGGTAGTGGTACTAATCAAATTAGTTTAGATGGTACGACTGGTGCCGTTAGTGGTAATACCTTTGCAGGTAACTCCTTCACAGCAGGTAATTCCGTATTAAATACAACAGGGTTCCATATTACAGGTGGTCCATCTGTAACGACTGCTGGTATTGATGCTGGTAATAAAGCAATTACTAATGTAGCCAGTGGTGGTACAACCCGTTCTAATGCGGCTACCGTAGGTGATGTACAAGATGCTGTAGCTAATTTGTCACAAAACCTCAATATTACAGATGGTACCAACAATGGTACAGTTAATCTTAAGACTCAAAAATTGAATGTAGTTGGTGCTAATGGTGTAACCGCTACTGTTAACAACCAAACCATTACGGTTGGATTAGATACTAATGTGGTGAACGCTACCACTAAAGGTATTGGGTTAACAGGAGATACTGGTGCTACAGGTAATAAATACCTTAAAGACGGCGATGTATCCTTTGCTATCATGGGTGATGGTAAACTTGTGACTACATCTGCTACGGCAACTGGTGTGAAAGTAGCTGTTAATACAGCAACAATTACGGCTGGTGCTGATGGTACAATTACGGGGCCAACTACTGATGGTGTAGCCACTGCTAAAAATGTAGCTGATGCTATTAATGCGGCTAAAAAAGCTGGTAAAACGGAAATTACTGCTAATGCTGGTGAAGCGGCTAATGCAACAACTGGTAATATAAGCCTTACATCTACTATTGCCACTGATGGTCATAATATTTATGATGTAAAACTTAACGATAAGGTAACCTTGGGCTCTGGTGCTAATGCGGTAACTATTGATGGTACTGCTGGTAAAGCGACTATTGGTTCTTCCATTGTTGATGGTGTCAATAATACTTTCACAACAGGTGGTAATAAAGCGGTAACCTTAAACGGGGCAACAGGTACAATTACAGGTACAACAGCTAATATTGGCGGTGTCACTGTAAACGGCGTAGATAAAACTGTTAATGGTTTGTCCAATACTACTTGGAATGGGACAGCTGTATCTGGTCGAGCTGCTACCGAAGATCAATTACAACAAGTATCTGATGCAGTTAACGCTGGTTGGAAAGTTAATACTGGAGCTGTGGCAGGTTCTAGTGGTATATCTACTGGTGCTACTTCTACAAAGGTATCTAGTGGAGAAGAAGTAAAACTTCAAGCTGGTGATAATCTTGTAATTGATCAAAACGGTAAAACAGTATCTTACTCTTTGAATAAAGATCTTACGAAGATGAATTCTGCAACTTTTGAAGCTACAGGTGGTAAAACAACTGTTGTTAAAGGAGATAGCATAGTTCAAAACGATGGAGTAGGTAATACTAATACATCTAATGCAACTAGCAATACATTGAAAAATGCAGCAGGTGATACTACTAAGGTAAATGCTATCGGAACCACTGTAGCTGATAGTACTGGCAACAACAAATCTGACTATACTAAGGATGGTGTAACGATTACAAAACTTGGTAAAGATATGGTTTCCTTGACTCATGATGGTCTCAATAATGGTAATAATAAGATTGTTAATGTTGCAACTGGTACGGCCAATACGGATGCAGTCAATGTTGGTCAGTTAAAAGATACTGTAGCTAATTCTGGTTGGAAGGTTACTGTTGGTACAGATGGATCTGGCCAAAGTAATGTTACTGGTACAAGCCCAGAAAAAATCAAAACTGACGAAATTGTTACTTTCAAAGCTGGTAACAATATGATAGTGACTCAAACTAGTAAAACCATTAGTTATGCAGTCAACCCTGTATTGTCTGGTATGACATCTGCTACGTTCACTGATCCAGCAGGTAATATTACGATAACTAATGGCAATGGTATAACGATTGCACCAGCAGGGGGAGCACCTAGTGTATCCTTAACTAAAGATGGATTAAATAATGGTGGTAATAAGATTACCAATGTTGCACCGGGCCAAGCGCCAACAGATGCGGTTAACATGTCGCAATTACAAGGTATTGGTAATGGCCAAGTGGCAGCTATCAATCAAGTGGCTACTGAAGTTGAACGCGTTGGTGCTCATGCTGCGGCTATGGCTGCATTGAAACCAATTCAATATGATCCATTAGAGCCAACACAATTCATGGCTGGTGTAGGAAACTATCGCGGTCAAACTGCGGCAGCGATTGGTCTAGCTCATTATACAAATGACAATACCATGTTTAATGTAGGAGTTTCTGTAGGCGGTAACCATAATATGGTTAATGCTGGTGTTACACATAAATTTGGCATTAGTGCTGAAAAGAAAAATATTCCTGATCGCTATAAAGCGGGCCCTATTAGCTCTATATATGTAATGCAAGATGAAATGACTCAATTGCGTTCTGAAAATGAAGCCTATAAAGCTAAGCTTGATAAGCAACAATCTGAAATTGATGCATTGAAAGCGGCTGTTGATCAATTGCTTGCTTCTAAAGCATAATTTTAGGTGCATACATAATTTATATATTTGTATATCTTCGTGTATGAATATGTATATGGTGAAAGCCACCACTCATTTTGAGTGGTGGCTTTTTTGTATTTGAAATTATCTATCCTATTAAAAAGTTTATCTTAAATATAAAATGAATTAGAAAATACATTTTAAAAATAAAATATATTGACGAATAATAAATACGAGATGAAAAATACGCATATTGAAATTAAATAGATATATTATTTAGAATGCAGGTTAACAATTTGGCTGCATATTCATTCATAAATATTTATCCAAAAAGATAAAAATATACATAGATAAAAATAAAAGAAATAGATTAAATCTATATCTTTTTGACTTTCGAAAATATTTGATTTGCAATTAAATATTCGTATAATGTATCGAATTTTATTGTTTGTTATAGATAAAATATGATAAAATTATGAAACGAGCTTTAAAATATAATGGGTATATTTTGAGGCATAAGGAAATACAAATACTAGAAATTAATTATATAAGATATGGTTTTGAGAGATAGTTAGTAAAAGGAAAACGAATGAACAAGATTTTTAAAGTAATTTGGTCTAAGTCAAAACAGTGCTACATCGTAGTATCTGAGATTGCGAAGAACAAAACGGGGAAAAAGAAAATAATCGTAGCTAGTATTTTAGCGGCATTAGCGATGATGGGAAATATTGCTAGTGTAGAGGGGGCTATACCAGAAGGGAATAAAGTGGATTCGTTAGGTCTAGCTATCGGTGTGTACTCTGTTTCTAACAGTAACCAATCTGTTGCGATTGGTTATGCGAGTTCTGCCCAAGCACCAAGTGCAAGTCCTGAAAACCCTGCTACAGCTGTAGGTGCTGGTGCTAATGCGAATGGTACTGGTGCTGTTGCGTTGGGGCTTTCAGCCAATGCTACAGGTGCAAATGCAGTAGCTCTTGGTGGTGGATCTAATGGTGGTAAGAATAAAACAGAGGCTACTGCAGCCAATGCTACTGCTGTTGGGTTCAATGCTAAAGCAAGTCAAGAGAATGCTGTAGCATTAGGTTCGACAGCAAATGCAGCGGCTCTTAATTCTATAGCCATGGGTAAGGGTGCTAGTATAACTGCGCCTACTGCAGGAACGACTCTTGGTGGTCAAGACTCTATTGCAATCGGATCTACTTCATCTGCTAAGCAGCATTCTTCAGTTGCTGTTGGTTTAGGCGCTACTTCTGATGGTGTACGTTCTGTTGCTATTGGTCCAAAAGCTTCTGCTACAGATGAAGATACTATCGCTATTGGTACTGGTGGCGTTGGAGCTGATAAAAATAATCAAGCTTATGGAGCTAATGGCGGTGGTGCTGCGCAGGCATTGAATGGAATTTCAGGGGTTCAATTGTACTATGGTGCTAAAAGTACTGATAAACAGTCTATAGCTATTGGTTATATTGCTAATGCCAAGGAATCGGGCATTGCATTTGGCAATAAAGCAATATCTGATGGCGGTGGTGGTACTGCCATGGGTAAATCTGTCATAAGCCGTAATGGCGGGATTGTTGTTGGTCAGTCTAGTAATGCAATAGGTAAAAACTCTGTTGCTTATGGTAATACTGTAAAGGCTAATGGCGAAAACTCAACCGCAATGGGTTATTCCGCAACTGCAGATGGTCAAAATGCAGTGGCTGTTGGTTATAGTAATACAGCTTCAAATAAAGATTCTGTAGCTATTGGTAATACTAATCAATCTACTAATCAAGGCTCTGTAACTGTTGGGTATGGTAATAATGCGACTAATGATAATGCGGTAGCTATTGGTAGAAGTACTAATGCTTCGGGGCTTTTATCAACAGCAATAGGGAATGGTGCGACCAGTCAAGGTACTTATGATGTGGCTATTGGTAGTGATGTAACAGCTAATGGTAACAATAGTGTTGCAATCGGTCGAAACGCTAAAACATCTAATACCTCATCTTTAGCAATAGGTGTATATGGAACTAAGGGAACATCTGCAACTGGAGATTACAGTATTGCAATGGGGCGAGATGTGACTGCTTCTGCTGAAAGCGCAATTGCTATCGGTAAAGATGCCGTTTCTGATAAGAAGAATGCAGTATCTATTGGTAGTGGTGCAGATACATCTTCCGCTGCGACTGCACAATCTTCTGCGACGATAGCTGGTAAATCATATTCTTGGTCTAAAGGTGTACTTTCAGGAGCAGACCTAGCAGGTATGCAAGTGTCTGTAGGCAAAAGTGGGGCTGAACGACAAATAAAAAATGTTGCGGCTGGTGAAGTATCTGCGAACAGTACAGATGCAATCAATGGATCCCAATTATATGCAGTGGCGAGTGGTTTAGCAAAGGATCTTAAAGTTCCTTATGTATCTATTAATTCAGCTGCAACAGGTGCTGGTAGTAATATAAATAATGATGGTGCCACAGGTCCTAACTCTATAGCCATTGGTCCTTCTAGTACTGTTACAAACCAAAATGGCATTGCTTTAGGTAATAATGCTCAATCTTTAAGTGATGATAGTATTGTTATCGGTAGAGATGCAAAAGCTGAATATGGTGCATCACTCATTACTGCAAGTAGAGCTATTGCAATTGGTTCGAATTCTAGAGTTGCCACAAATGTAACGCAAGGCATTGCCATTGGTAGTGGTACTCTTACTGATCAAGGTGCTGTTGTCACTGGTGATCAATCTATTGCTATTGGTGGTAATGTAAAAGTTGATGGTCATGCTGCTATTGCTATTGGTGGTGATGATGCTAGAAAAGCTGCGGCTCAGCAAGTCTCTTATACGAACACTAATGATGTAGAAGTTACTGGTACCTTACAAACTGCAATTCAAAATTTAACAGGGTATAATTTGTCAAACTATAAAGGTACTGCAGCTGGTCATGCTGGTGTAGCCTATGGTACAAGTGCTCTTGCTGGTAATGCAGGCGTTGCAATTGGTACAGCAGCAGATAGTATGACTCGTAAGAATGATAAAGGCCAGGTTGTTAATGATAAACCTGTTACTAATGCTGTAGCTATTGGTACCGGTGCTCGTGCTAACTTTGATAACTCTGTTGCCATCGGTGGTGGTTCTAATACAGATCACTATGCTACAAAACAAGTGAATGCAATTATTGATGGTGTAGAAGTTAAATGGTCTGGCGGTGAAAATATTTCTCCTGGTGACGTTGTTTCCTTTGGTGCTAAAGGTTTTGAACGTCAGCTTAAAAATGTAGCGCCAGGTGAAGTTTCTCAAACAAGTACAGATGCAGTTAATGGTTCTCAAATTTACTCCTTGGCTCGTAAAGTTACCAATATTATGAACGGTGGTTCTGGTTCTGTGGTTAATGTAAATGCTACAGGGGAACCGCTTTCAAAAGTATCAACGATTGAGAATGGTACCAAGGTTGAAAAATACTACCGTACAGTAGATGTCAAAGACGATGGTACATTAGTAACTGGTGCTGTTGCACAAACTCCAGCATCATTGTCATTGGTGAATGTTGCTCAAACTGATGTGAATAAACAAACACAAACTCCTCGAATATTAGGAAATGTGGCTAATGGTGTGAAGGATAATGATGCAGTTAATGTATCTCAATTAAATGCAGCAAAGGTAAAATACTTCTCTGTTAATTCTTCTGATGCAGGCAATATAAATAATGATGGTGCCACTGGTACTGATGCTATTGCCATTGGGCCTAGTGCAACATCTAATGATGTTGGATCTGTAGCCCTTGGTAAAGATGCTAAAGCTAATGGCGCATTTACTGTTGCTCTTGGTGGTGGTAATTGGCAGTTTAAGGGCGCTCAAGCTAATGGCGTTGGTACTACAGCATTAGGGTCTAATACAAAAACTCAAGAGAATATAAATTATCAAACAGCCATAGGTTTTGGTGCTACAACGAGTGCTGAAAGTGCACTTGCTCTAGGTTATAATGCAGCTGCGTCAGCACAAAATGCTATAGCATTAGGTAGAGAAGCATCTACTGCTGGACAAGGTTCACTTGCTTTGGGTGTTAACTCACAGGCTAATGGTGGATCAGCATTAGCTATGGGTCCTAGTGCTCAGGCTAATAGTAATTATGTCGTATCCTTAGGTTACCAAGCTAATAATGGTGCAACTAATAACGCTAATGGCGTATCCATCGGTTGGGCTGCAGGTATGCAGTCGAATGGATCTAGTAATGTGGGGATTGGCTCTGGTGCAGGTCGTCAAATTAGTGGTAATAACAATGTGAGTATTGGTAATGGCGCTGGAAATATTGCAAGTGCCAATTTATATACATCAGATTCTATTATGTTAGGGTCTGAAGCACGTGCTATTAATGGTACTGCTAGTAAAGCGGTAAGTAGTGTTATTGCTATTGGTAAAAAGGCATCAGGTGGGGCTGATTCTGCTATTGCTTTGGGGCAAGGTGCGTCTTCAACGAATCAAAACTCCATAGCGATTGGTACTAATTCGCAGGCTACTGCCTATAACGGCGTTGCTATAGGGGCTTATTCTGTGGCCAATACGGCCGGTGGTGTTGCCGGTTTTAATCCTAATACTTCACGTACAGATACCTATTCAGGATTAACAGGACGTGCACTTACTAGTACAACAGGCGCTGTTGCTATTGGTAGTGATAGCCAAAGCCGTCAGCTTACGGGTCTCGCAGCTGGTACACAAGATACTGATGCAGTCAATGTAGCTCAATTGAAGAGCGTTAATTTAGCTTTTAAAGGCAATGCTGGTACAGGTGATGTTAACCTTGCTGCACATCCATTGACCATTCAAGGTAATGATAATTACATTACGACAAGTGCAAACGGTAATACCATTAATATTTCTGGAAAAGTACAAAATATTACCGTAACGAATGGTACGGCTACTGCAGCTAATAAAGGTATGGCGGACGCACAAAATGTAGCTGATGCTATTAATAATGCCGTTCAAAGTAATGCTTACAAATGGAAATTAACTGCTAATGGTGAAGCAACACCTGAAACTATCGCAAAAGATGATACAGTAGATTTCAGTGGAGATACTAACATTAGTGTCGCTAGAAACGGCAAAAAGATTACGACTTCTCTTAAAAAGGATATTACCGTAGACTCCGTAAAAGCAAATAAATCTATAACCACTGGATCTGGTTCAAACCAAATTACCCTTGATGGTACTAGTGGTGCCGTAATAGGTAGAACTTTTAGCGGACAATCCTTTGCTGCTGGCGATAATGTATTGAGTAATACTACACTACAAATTGGCTCAACAACAAATGGTAATAATGTAACCATTACTAAAGATGGTATAACTTCGAAAGCTGGTTCAACAATTGCTAAGTTTGGTGCTACTGGTATAGATGCAGGTGGTCAACGAATTACGAATGTTTCTAGTGGCGGTAATGTGGGCACTAATGCTGCTAATATTACAGATGTTAAGAATGCAGTATCTGATGTTACATTAAAACTAGATACAAACTCTAAAACTGGTACTGTTAAGCTTAGTGATGGATCTCTTAAAATAGTTGGTGCAAATGGCATCAGAACTGATTTGACTGGTACAAATAAAGATAATCTTGTTATCGGTTTAGATTCGAATACTGTTAATGCAACAACAAAGGGCATAGGTTTATCTGGTGATTCTGGAACTATGCTTAGAAAGTTCCTTAAGGATGGTGATGCAGATTTCAAAATCAGTGGTGATGGTGGTCTCGTTACTACTAGTGGTACAACTACTGGCGTACAAGTATCTGTAGATAAATCCAAAGTAAAAGATTTAGCTGTTGAAGCGGTAACCGTAAGTAAAGCTAATACTGTAGATAATCCTATTACTGTAACTCCAACAGCAGATACTAACTCTAAAGATTATGCAATTGGCATCGATACTACAAAACTTGCAGCTAAAACGAATTTAGCCTATACAGCCAATGGTGGTACAGCAAAAACTGTGTCTTTAGCTAAAGGTCTTAACTTTGTTAATGGCACAAATACGGTGTCATCTGTAGATTCTGATGGTAAAGTATCTTTTGATTTAAACCAAGCTACAAAAGATTCTATTAATAAATCTGCTACAGCAGTAGGCCGTACTATTACGCTTAACGCGGATAGTGGCACAGGTTCTAGTCAGTCTTTAAGCAATGGTAATGTGTCCTTTGCGGTGAGTGGTGCAACTGGTGACTATATCTCCACTACAATGGATGGTAGTGCCGTAAAAGTATCTACAAAACGTGCAACTATCAATAGTGATGCCAATACTGGTGCTGCTTCCGTAACAGGTGCTGATGGTTTAGCTACTGCTAAGAACGTGGCGAGTGCAATTAACAATACAAATACTGTATTAGGTAATAAGATTACAAAAAATACACAAGACATTGCTACGAATACGTCGAATATCACTGCAAATAAAAATCAAATTACTACTAACACAACCAATATTGCAACAAACACAGCAAACATTGCCCATACTATTGCTTTAGCTGATGATGCGGGCACATCTACGACTGCTAAGTCCTTAAAGGATGGCAATGTATCTTTCAATATCAAAGGGGATAACAAGTTTATCTCGACAGCTGCATCTGGCAATGATGTAACCTTGACTGTTAATGAACAAGCGATTAAGGATGCTGCTAAGGCTGCCTCTTCTTTCAAGGTGAAAGCGAATACTCATGCTGAAGAAGAGGTAAAAGGTGGCGATACTATTACCTTTAACAATGGCGATAACATTGCGATTAGCCAAACTGGTAAGACTTTCACCATCGGAACTGCTAAGAATATAACTGTTGATTCCGTAACGGCAGGTAATACTGTTATCAATACGTCTGGTTTAACAAATGGTACAACTGCTATTACAGGCACAGGTATTACAACAGATAAAGTAACTGTAGGTGGTATCTCTATTGATAAAACTGCTGGTATCAATGCTGGTGGTAAGGTTATTTCTAATGTAGCCAGCGGTATGGTAAATAATAATGCTACCGATGATTCTAATGCAGCGAACATTGGTGATGTGAAACAAGCTGTTGCTAACTTGTCTCAAAACCTTAATATTACTGATGGTACAAATAACGGCACTGTGGACCTTAAAAACCAAAAACTTAACGTGGCTGGTGCTAATGGCGTAACAGCGACTGTAAATAATCAAACGATTACGGTTGGTTTAGATGCTAACACTGTCAACGCTACAACGAAGGGTATTGGACTTACTGCTGATACTGGTTCTACAGGTAATAAATACCTTAAAGACGGTGATGTATCCTTTGCGGTAACTGGCGATGGCAATCTTGTGAGCACAACTGGTACAACAGCAGGTGTGAAAGTTGCTGTTGATGCGGCTAAGGTAAAAGATTTAGCGGTAGCTGCTGTAACAGTAAGTAAGGATGCGCAAGCAGATAATCCGATTACGGTAACCCCAACAGCGGGCGCAAATTCGAAGGATTATGCCATCGGTATCGATACAACAAAACTCGCTGCTAAAACGGATTTAACATACCGTGCTAACAGTGCGGTAGATGCTAATGCGAAGAAGGTTTCTTTATCTAAAGGCCTTAACTTCGTAGATGGTGGCTCTACAGTTGCTACTGTTGATAATGATGGTAAAGTATCCTTTGATCTTAATACAGCTACTAAGAACCAAATCAATACGAATACGGCAGATATTGCTACTAATAAAGGTAAAATTGCGACTAATACCACTAATATTGCAACTAATACAGCTGCGTTAGCTAGAAATATCTCCCTTGGTGCAGATACTGGCACGGTGTCTAGCCAATCCTTGAGTACTGCTGATGTGGCATTTAATGTGAAAGGCGCAACAGGTGACTTTGTATCTACCAATATGAATGGTAATACGGTTGAGATTTCTACAAAGCGTGCTACGATTAACAGCAATGCTACCACAGGTGAAGCATCTGTAACTGGTAATGATGGATTGGCAACTGCGCAAAATGTAGCGGATGCTATCAATAAAGCAGCTGATGCAGCAAAAGCAGGTGCGGCTTGGAATATTACAACTAATTCCAGCACAACAGATAAAACGGCTGTCAAAGGTGGCGATACAGTAGATTTTGTTAATGGCGATAATATCGAAATTACACAAGATGGTACAGACAAAAAGAAAATTACTGTTGCTACTAAGAAAGATATTACCGTTGATTCTGTAACAGCTAATAACAAAGTTACTGTTGGTTCTGGTGCGAATAAAATTACCTTGGATGGTACTGATGGCTCTGTAACGGGTAAAGCTTTCACAGGCACTACTTTCACAGGCACATCATTTACAGGTACGTCATTCACCGCAGGTAATACTGTTATCAATACGAACGGTTTAACTAATGGCACAACGGCCATTACAGGCACTGGTGTTACAACAGATAATGTGACTGTTGGTGGTATTTCCATCGATAAAACGGCTGGCATCAATGCTGGTAACAAGGTAATTAGCAATGTGGCTAGCGGTGGCACTACATTGACGAATGCTGCGAATATCGGCGATGTTCAAAATGCAGTGGCTAACTTGTCTCAAAACCTCAATATTACTGACGGCACAAATAATGGTACTGTGGACCTTAAAAACCAAAAACTTAATGTAGCTGGTGCGAATGGTGTGACGGCAAAAGTGAATAACCAAACAATTACAGTTGGTTTAGATGCTGACACAGTTAACGCTACTACTAAGGGCATTGGTCTCACTGCTGACACTGGTTCCACAGGTAATAAATACCTTAAAGATGGGGACGTATCCTTTGCCGTGACCGGTGATGGTAGTCTTGTGAGCACGTCTGCTACGGCAGCAGGTGTGAAAGTTGCCGTTAATTCCGCAACTATCACTGCTGGTACAGATGGTACCATTACAGCTCCTACCACTGATGGTGTGGCGACGGCTAAAAACGTAGCTGATGCTATCAATGCAGCTAAAAAAGCATCTAAAACAGAAATCACTGCTAATACAGGTGAAGCAGCTAATGCTACAACAGGTAATGTGACATTAACATCTACTACAGCTGCTGATGGTCATACTATTTATGACGTAAAACTCAATGATAAGGTGACACTTGGTACTGGTGCTAATGCTGTAACAATTGATGGTACAACAGGTGCTATTACAGGTAAAACGGCTACTATTGGTGGCGTTACTGTAAATGGTACAGCTAATACTATTGGCGGCTTATCTAATACAACATGGAATGGTACAGCCGTATCTGGACGTGCTGCAACAGAAGACCAATTGAAAGCAGCAACTGGTGCTACTACATTGAAGTTCACAGGTGATGTAGCAACTAATACTGGATCCGTAAATCTTAAAGATGATACATTCGGTATTAAAGGTGATGGTAAATACATCTCTACTGACGTAAATGGCAAAAATGTAAATCTTACAGTCTCTGAAGCAGAGGTTAAAAAATCTGCTGTAGCTGCTGTAACAGTAAGCACAGATACAACAGATACTAATAATCCATTGACTGTAACACCATCAACTAGTGCAGATGGTACAACTAAGGATTACAAGGTAACTATTGATGGTACTAAGATTGCGAATAAGACGAACTTGTCCTATAAAGCAAATGATGGTACTGCAAAACAAGTTTCATTAGCCGATGGTCTAAACTTCAAGAATGGTACATTAACAACTGCATCTATCGATGATAAAGGCGTTGTAAAATATGATGTAAATACTGCATCTATCACTGCAGGTACAGATGGTACAATTACAGGCCCAGCTACAGATGGTGTGGCTACAGCTAAAAATGTAGCTGATGCTATTAATTCAGCTAAAAAAGCGTCTAAAACTGAAATCACTGCTAACACTGGTGAAGCAGCTAATGCAACGACAGGTAATGTGACATTAACATCTACTACAGCTGCTGATGGTCATACTATTTATGACGTAAAACTCAATGATAAGGTGACACTTGGTTCTGGCGCTAATGCTGTAACTATCGATGGTACAACAGGTGCTATTACAGGTAAAACGGCTAATATCGGTGGTGTTACTGTAAATGGTACGGCTAATACTATTGGCGGCTTATCTAATACAACTTGGAATGGCACAGCTACTACTGGCCGAGCTGCAACAGAAGACCAATTGAAAGCTGTTGCAGATGCTGCGTCTAGCCAAACTTGGAATATTACGGCAGACAAAGGTGGTACAACTGGTAATCAAACAGGTACTAAGAAAAATGCTACTGTTGGTAAGGATGAAACTGTCGAATTGGTTGCAGGGGATAACCTTACAATTAATCAAGATGAACGTAAGTTTACTTATTCATTGAATAAGGATCTTGCTGGTTTGACTAGCGTATCTGTTGGTACTGGTACAACTGAAACCATTAAACTTGATGGTGCAACTGGTAAAATTACTGCTAAAAATGCAGCTATTGGTGGCGTGACTATCGATGGTGATAATAATCATGTTACTGGCTTATCTAATACAACTTGGAATGGTACAGCTACAACTGGCCGTGCAGCGACGGAAGATCAATTGAAAGCCGTAGCTGACACCGCTAAAACAACTACTGATGCTGTTAACTTGAAATTCTCTGGTAATACAAATACATCTCCTGGTGTTGTAAATCTTAAAGATGATACATTTGGTATCGTTGGTGATAGTAAATATGTATCTACTGATGCGAATGGCAAGAATTTGACTGTGAAAGTATCTGAAGCAGAGGTTAAAAAATCTGCTGTAGCTGCTGTAACAGTAAGCACAGATACAACAGATGCCAATAATCCATTGACTGTAACACCTACAACGAGTGCAGATGGTACAACTAAGGATTATAAGGTAACTATCGATGGTACTAAGATTGCGAATAAGACTAACTTGTCCTACAAAGCAAATGATGGTACAGCAAAACAAGTTTCCTTAGCAGATGGTTTGAATTTTAAGAATGGTACCCTTACAACAGCATCCATTGATGATGCAGGTGTTGTTAAATATGATGTAAATACAGCATCTATCACTGCTGGTGCAGATGGCACAATTACAGGTCCAACTACAGATGGTGTAGCAACAGCTCAAAACGTAGCTGATGCAATCAATGCAGCTAAAAAAGCGTCTAAAACTGAAATCACTGCTAACACTGGTGAAGCAGCTAATGCAACAACAGGTAATGTGACATTAACATCTACTACAGCTGCTGATGGTCATACTATTTATGATGTGAAACTCAACGATAAAGTAACGTTGGGCTCTGGTGCTAATGCGGTAACAATAGATGGTACAGCTGGTAAAGCTACGATTGGTACCTCTGTTATTGATGGTGTAAATAATACTTTCACTACTGGCGGTGTAAGTCCTGTAACATTAAATGGTGCTACAGGTACAATCACTGGGAAGACTGCTAATATTGGTGGTGTTACTGTAAATGGTACTGCTAATACTATTGGTGGCTTATCTAATACAACTTGGAATGGTACTGCTACTACTGGTCGTGCTGCAACAGAAGACCAATTGAAAGCAGTTGCAGATGCTGCAGGTAGCCAAACTTGGGAAATTACAGCCGATAAGAAAGCTGGCACTTCTGGTGCTCAAACGGGTACAAAAGAAAATGCTAAGGTAGGTAAAGATGATAAGGTATCCTTAATTGCTGGTGAAAACTTAACTGTAGACCAAGCAGGTAAAAACTTTACATATTCTTTGAATACCGACCTTGTGAAGATGAACTCTGCAACCTTTGAAGCAACAGGTGGTAAAACAACTGTTATCAAAGGTGATAGCATCGTTCAAACTGATGGTGCTAACGTAAATACATCTAATGCTACATCTAATACAATTACAGATGGTACCAATACAAGTACAATCACTGCTGGTAAGGCACAAATCGGTACTGTTGGTATCGATGGTGTAGTAAGCAAGATTAGTACTGGTGGTACAAATGCTGTAGTAGTTAATGGTGCAGATGGCACAATTAAAACTGGTAATGTAACAGTAATTGGTGGTACAACCAACGATATTACTGGTTTGTCTAACACGACTTTAACTGCAACTGACTTTGCAACTAAGGGCCGTGCAGCTACAGAAGAGCAATTGAAAGCTGCCACTGGGGCTACTACATTGAAGTTCACTGGTGATGTAGCAACCAATACTGGATCCGTAAATCTTAAAGATGATACATTCGGTATTAAAGGTGATGGGAAATACATTTCTACTGACGTAAACGGTAAAAATGTAAATCTTACAGTCTCTGAAGCAGAGGTTAAAAAATCTGCTGTAGCTGCTGTAACAGTAAGTACAGATACAACAGATGCTAATAATCCATTAACTGTAACACCTACAACGAGTGCAGATGGTACCACTAAGGATTACAAAGTAACGATTGATGGTACTAAGATTGCTAACAAGACTAACTTGTCCTACAAAGCAAATGGTGGTACTGCTAAACAAGTATCCTTAGCAGATGGCTTAGACTTCACAAATGGTACTTTGACGACTGCATCCATCGATGATAAAGGTGTTGTAAAATATGATGTAAATACAGCATCTATCACTGCTGGTACAGATGGCACAATTACAGGCCCAACTACAGATGGTGTGGCTACAGCTAAAAACGTAGCTGATGCTATTAATGTGGCTAAAAAAGCGTCTAAAACTGAAATCACTGCTAATACTGGTGAAGCAGCTAATGCAACAACAGGTAATGTGACATTAACATCTACCACAACTGCAGATGGTCATACTATTTATGACGTAAAACTCAACGATAAAGTAACGTTGGGCTCTGGTGCTAATGCGGTAACAATAGATGGTACAGCTGGTAAAGCTACGATTGGTTCTTCTATTGTGGATGGTGTAAATAATACATTCACAACAGGTGGTGCAAGCCCTGTAACATTAAATGGTGCTACAGGTACAATCACAGGTAAGACTGCTAATATCGGCGGTGTTACTGTAGATGGTACTAATAACCATGTAATGGGTCTTGCAAACAAAGACTGGACGCCAGGTGTAACACAAGCTGTTTCTGGCCGTGCCGCAACAGAAGATCAATTACAAAAGGTATCTGACGCAGTTGGCGCTGGTTGGAAAGTAAACACTGGTAAGGTCACTGGATCTACAGGTGAATCTAATGGTGCTGCATCCACTAAGGTAGCAAGTGGTGAAGAAGTTCAATTCCAAGCAGGTAACAACTTAGTTGTTGACCAAAATGGTAAAACTGTAGCGTACTCTTTGAATAAAGCACTTAAAGATTTAGAATCTGCTACGTTCAATGGTACAGGTACTAACAAAACTGTTATCAACGGTGATTCCATTACGCAAACTGCAGGTACACAAACAAATACATCTACTGCAGGTGGCAATACTGTAGCTGATGGTACTAAGTCCACAGAAACTACAGCTGCAGGTCAAGTGATTAAAGACGGTGCTAAGTCCAATAAATCTACTGTAAGTAGTAATGTTATCGATGATGGTACTGGTAATGTAAATACATCCAATGCTACATCCAATACAATTACTGATGGTACTAATACAAGTACAATCACTGCTGGTAAGGCTACGATTGGTTCGTCCATTGTGGATGGTGTAAATAACACATTCACTACTGGTGGCGCTAATGCTGTTAAGTTAGATGGTGCAGTCGGCACAATTAAGACTGGTACTGTAACAGTAACTGGTGGTACTACAAACGACATCACTGGTTTGTCTAACACAACCGTAACCGCAGCAGACTTTGCAACAAAAGGCCGTGCGGCTACAGAAGAACAATTAAAAGCTGT
>OKVL01000461.1_pt1 | contig 25104 bp, 49 predicted proteins | sample 1606791 | NCBI WGS metagenome assembly OKVL01 (sample SAMN03281006, study PRJEB24777) | human gut metagenome | isolation source: fecal sample PR165 from 1 month old male Malay infant, vaginally delivered...
GTGATAGCGGAGTCAGTCATCTGATACGAGCTTCCTGTTTCGGTACAGCTTAATAAGGTGATTATCCCGTGTCCTGCTGTCGTCAAAGCGTGGAAAAGACGGGGATAATCACGCTACCTCTGGCGTTTAGGCGAAGATGTCTACGGCACTGTTACCGCGCGCGGCGGATTGCAGAGCGGCAGGGACAGGCAGTAACTCATCGATCTCGTCATTAAAGCCGCCGGTGTTGCCGGAACGCGAAGCCTGATGCTGCTGCTGGGATGAGGACTGCTGCTGCTGCCCGGCAAAGCTCTCGCTGCTGACGCTGCTTTGCGCAAGCTGAATGCCGTTCTCCGCCAGTGAGGTTCGCAGGACCGGCAGCGCGGCTTCCAGCGCCGCACGGACATGGCTGTGCGCAGAAACCATCTGCAGCTGCGCCTGGTTATCATCCAGCTTAAGCGAAATTTGCACCTGACCCAGATCTTCCGGGTGCAGACGCAGCTCGGCCATCTGCTGGCCCTGTTTAGTGAACAGGGTGATGTGCTGGCTCAGGGACTGCTGCCATTCATGCGTACCCAGAGGCTGGCTTAACACCGGCGCGGTGGCGACGGTGGCGGCCGTCTGACTGGTCGCATGGCTGGACATAATCGGTGCCAGGGTCGCCGTCGGTGAGGCTGAGGAGGAGGAACTGGCAAGCTCCTGCTTCTCTGCCGTTGCGGCCACGGCCGGCGTGGCCGGCGCGTTACCCGACAGGGCCGGGTCGCTGTTTTTCGCCCGGCTCTGATAAGGCGCAGCACTCTGGGCTTTATCATGGCTTCCCGGAAGCGCGTTCAGGGACGGTTGGCCCGCGCCGTTTTGCGTCAGCGCCGCTGAACTCAGCGTAGCGGTGGCGGACACACCGTCACTGCCTGCCGCACGTGAGGTGCTGGTCTGCTGGTGCGGCAGCATGGCCATCAGCGCGCTTAACCCGGCCAGCTCCTCTTCGCTCAGCTCGCTTTTGCCGTCATCTTTGCTGTTGACCGCATTAAGCGTTTTCAGGGCATCACCCTTTGACAGCGGCACCAGCCCGGATACCCGCGTATCAAACGACGTGACGGACGACGTTTCATCGCCATTCAGCGCAGTTTGACGCGAGAGCAGGTCGGCAATTTTGGCCTGCAGGGTGGTATCCCCTTTGGCGTCCTGAGCAACGTGGGACAGCTTGCTGCCGGCGGCTTTCAGGTCAGCCAGAGTCAGGGGCGCATCGTTGCCCTTGCCCGTCGCGTCCGACAGGGCGCCCGCAAGCAGCGCGAGAAAGTCCTGTGCACCGTCGGTGCCTTTTCCTGTCTGCGTACCGCCTGACAGGTCGCTGTCGCTCATCAGCAGTTGTTGCAGTGTGATCATTCCGGTTTCCTCATTGATGCGCGCTGGGCAAACTCATCCATTTTTTTCTGATCCAGGCGGTTTTCCGCCAGGGTCGTTGCCGCAATCTGTCGGTCCTGTAAGGTCTGCCAGGCCTGCAGTCGCTGCTTCTTCTCGCGCCAGAAATTCAGCGCGGTATCGACTTTCTGGGTCCACTGGTGAAGCTGCTGGCGATGCTGATCTATCGCCTTCTCCAGCGTCTGGATAAACTGCTGATAGTTAATCCAGCGCTGGCTTCCAATGCCCTGTGTCATATCGGTATTGAGGTTGGTGCGATATTCATGCTGATAGTCGATTAACATCTTCAACTGTTCTTCAGCCTGCTGGCACCCGCGTCGCATTGCGCCAAGCTGCAATGCGGCATCATCAACTTCTTTTTCAGCCAGATCTTTCAGCGTTGATAACGCGCTGTTTTGCGCCATGACCTTCGCCCTCCACCTGTGTTACACCTGCGGGAAAATCAGCTCCAGAGCCTGAATTGAATCTTCCCAGTCGGCACGTTCAAAAATGCCTTGTTGCAAAAATGCCTCCAGCTGCGGCCACAGGGTAATCGCTTTGTCGAGCATCGGGTCGCTGCCTTTGGCATACGCCCCCACGCTGACCAGATCGCGGTTGCGCTGGAAGCTGGAGAGGAGTTGTTTAAAGTTACGCACGCGGGCGTAGTGTTTCTCGGTTATCAGCGCCGTCATCGCGCGGCTGATAGAGGCTTCAATATCTATCGCCGGATAGTGTCCGGCTTCGGCCAGACGACGAGACAGCACGATATGACCGTCAAGGATCGCGCGCGCGGAGTCGGCAATCGGATCCTGCTGGTCATCGCCTTCGGTCAGCACCGTATAGAACGCGGTGATGGAGCCGCCGCCGCTGATGCCGTTCCCCGCACGTTCCACCAGGGCAGGGAGTTTGGCGAAGACCGAAGGCGGGTAGCCTTTGGTCGCCGGTGGCTCACCGATAGCCAGCGCGATTTCACGCTGCGCCATCGCGTAGCGGGTCAGCGAATCCATAATCAGCAGCACGTGCTTGCCGCGGTCACGAAAATCTTCGGCGATGCGGGTGGCATAGGCTGCTCCCTGCATACGCAGTAACGGCGACACGTCCGCCGGTGCGGCAATGACCACCGAGCGGGCTCGGCCTTCCGCACCCAGAATGTTTTCAATAAAGTCTTTTACTTCACGACCGCGCTCGCCGATCAGGCCCACGACGATAACGTCCGCCTGGGTGTAGCGCGCCATCATGCCGAGCAGAACGGATTTACCCACGCCTGACCCGGCGAAGAGGCCCATACGTTGCCCGCGTCCCACGGTCAGCAGGGCGTTAATCGGTCGCACGCCGGTATCGAGCACATGCTCGATAGGGGTTCGCTGCAGGGGGTTAAACGGCTGGGTAATTAATGCGCCGGTTTCGGTAGTGTCCGGGGAGGGCAGCCCGTCGAGCGGCTTCCCGCTGCCGTCCAGCACGCGACCCAGCAGGGCAGGACCAAGCGGCAGCTGTTTCCCGCTTTGCAGCCCATCGCCGGACGTGTTTTTGGCATACACGCGCGCGCCGGGCAGAATACCTTCCACCTCTTCAAGCGGCATCAGGAACAGGCGCTGGCCGTTGAACCCGACCACTTCGCTTTCTACTTCACGCGTTTCAAGACCGTCCTGACGCTCAATCACGCAGGTCGCGCCCAGCGGAAGCTGCAGACCGGTGGCCTCCAGGACCAGACCGGTGGCGCGCGTCAGCCGCCCATAACGACGAACAGAGGGCAGTTGCGCCATCTTCGTCTCAAAGTTGTCGAGCGTGGTGAGCCAGCGGGTGAGGCGTGCGGTCATCAGACGACTCCCGGTGCCGCCAGGCGACACAGTTCCTGCCAGCGGGTGGCGACGCTGGCATCCAGATCGCCTTCATCGGCAGAAACTTTGCAGCCGCCGTGATGTAACGACGGGTCGCCGCGCAGACGCCAGCCGTGCAGGTTTAGCGTCGCGCCCAGGCTCTCTTCCACGCGCTGCAGGTCGTCCGGGTGGACGCGCAGCTGCGGCTTACCGCTGAACAGCGGCTCCTGCTGCAGCAGACCCTGAATTTGTTTGATTAGCGCAGTGTTATCCACCACGGGCGTCTGGCCGATCACCTGACGCGCGGCTTCCAGCGCCATCTGCATCAGTCGCGAGGCAATCACGCTGTCCAGCGCGTCCAGCGTGTGCTGAAACTCGCTGACCAGCTGCTGCATGCGGGCATGGATCGGCGCCTGCTGCTGGCGCGCCTGATCGATACCGTGCTCTAACCCTTTCGCCAGGCCTTCCTGATACCCCAGCTCGTGGCCTTTCTGCCGGCCTTCGTTCAGACCAGCATTGTAGCCCTGCTCGTGCGCCTGCATTTGCAGCTGAGCCAGCATTTGCGCCTGCTGCTCCTCTTCGCTCAGCTCGGGCTGCTCGACGTCCGGGTCAAGCGCCTCGGTCGGGATCGCGGCTGGCGTGAACTCGGAGAGGGGAGGGGCCAGATCGTCCGGCGTCCAGCGCTTCCACGGCAGCTCATTAGACATAGGTGTCGTCTCCGCTGCCAATCACCATCTCGCCGGTTTCCGCCAGACGACGAACGATAAGCAGAATGGCTTTCTGTTCGTTTTCCACCTGAGACAGACGAACCGGTCCACGGTTGGCAAGGTCGTCGCGCAGGATATCGGCCGCACGCTGAGACATGTTGCGCAGGAACTTCTCGCGCAGCGGCTGCTCGGCGCCTTTGAGGGCGATAAGCAGCGACTCGGAATCCACTTCCTGGAGCAGGCGCTGGATGCTGCGGTCGTCCACTTCGACGAGGTTTTCGAACAGGAACATCTCGTCGATGATTTTCTGTGCCAGCTCGCCGTCGAATTCGCGAACCGCCGTAATAACGGCCTCTTCCTGCTGCGTTTTCATCAGGTTGATGATTTCTGCCGCCGTTCTCACGCCGCCCATTTTGCTGCGCTTGAGGTTCTGGCCGTCGAGCAGGTTGTTCAGCACCTCGGTCAGCTCCGCCAGCGCGGCAGGCTGAACGCCGCCGAAGGTGGCGATACGCAGCATCACATCGTGACGCAGACGCTCTTCGAACAGCGCCAGAATATCGGCCGCCTGACCACGTTTGAGGTGGACAAGGATGGTGGCGATAATCTGCGGGTGCTCGTCGCGAATAAGGTCCGCGGCACTCTGCGGTTCCATAAAGTTAAGCGTTTCGATACCGCTGGCGGTATCGCGCGTTTCCAGAATGTCTTCCAGCAGGCTGGCGGCACGCTCTTCGCCCAGCGCCTTGACCAGCACGGAACGCAGGTAGTCGTTGGCGTTGACGTTCAGCGCGGCAAACTGTTCGGCTTCCTGCTCAAACTCCGACAGCACTTCGGTCAGCTGCTTGTTGGAGATTTGACGCACGTTGGCCATCGCCGCACTGAGAATTTGCACTTCCCGCTGGGAGAGGTGTTTAAACACCTCCGCCGCGCGATCTTCGCCAATGGTCATCAGCAGGATGACGCTTTTATCGGTGCCCGTAAGCGTATTACTCATGTTCGTTACCCATCCACTGACGGATGACCAGCGCCACGACGCGCGGATCGTTATCTGACATTTCGCGAATGCGCTGGCTCATCACCTCGGCACCCATGCGCTGGTTAGCGCGGCGCTGCTGCATCTGTTCATCTTTGCTGAGGCGCACTTCAACAGCTTCTTCCGTTTCCTGACGCGCATTCATCTGCTCGCGAGCCGCTTTTTCAGCTTCAGCACGGCGCTGGAGCTGTGGACGAACGCCCTTGCGCCACAGCAGCCACGCGACAATCAGCACCAGCAGCCAGCGTCCTGCGGACATCAGCTGGTCGATAAACGCCTGCTGTTGCCAGAACGGCAGTTCACCGCCGGTCTCTTCCACCGAGTTGAACGGTGAGTTCACCACGTTGAGGGTATCGCCGCGCTTCTCGGAGTAACCCATCGCTTCACGGGTCAGGTTTTCAATCTGCTTCATCTGTTCGGCGGTCAACGGCAACGGTTTGCCATCCGCCAGCGTTTTGTAGTTCACCACTACCGCAACGGAGAGACGCTGAATATCGCCCACGTTCAGTTTAGTGTGGCGAATCGTCCTATCCACTTCGTAGTTCGTGGTTTCGTTACGGCTGCTGTTTCGTGGACCGCTGTTCGTCGCCGTTGAGGTGGTCTGCTGGTTATTCTGCTGGCCGTTCTGCTGATTGGCCGGCGGCGTAGAGATCGGCGCCGCGTTAGCCGGGGCAGGCTGGTTAGACAGCGCGCCCGGCACGCCGCCCGGGTTTGCGCCGCCAATCTGCTCGCTGGTGTTGATCTGGCGCGAACGCATAACCGCCTGCGCCGCATCGCCGTTCGGGCTGTACTGCTCTTCGGTTTGTTCTTTATTCGAGAAGTCGATCTGCGCGGTGACCTGCGCGTGCACGTTGCTGTTGCCCACCACCGGACCCAGGATCGCTTCGATACGGCGCTGGAGACGGCTTTCCACATCGGCGGCATATTTCAGCTGCGCGTCATTCAGATCGCGACCGGCGGTATTGGATTGCGTCAGCAGGTGACCGCTCTGGTCAACCAGCGTCACGTTACCCGGCGGCAGACCGGCCACGGCGCTGGAGACGAGATGCGTCACCGCGCTGATTTGCCCTTCGTCCAGCGCGCGGCCTGGCTCAAGGTTCACGGTCACGGAAGCCGAAGGTGATTTCTGTTCGCGAACAAATAAGGAAGGTTTTGGCATCGCCAGGTGCACGCGGGCACTCTTCACCGGGCCTAATGTTTCAATGGTGCGGGCCAGCTCACCTTCCAGCGCACGCTGGTAGTTCACCTGCTCGCTGAACTGGCTGATACCGAATTTTTCCTGATCCAGCAGCTCAAAGCCCACCGCGCCGCCTTTCGGCAGCCCCTGCTGAGCCAGACGCAGACGGAGTTCGTGTACCTTATCCGCAGGCACTTCCAGCGCGCCCCCGTTATCGGCGAAGCGATAAGGGATGTTCATCTGGGTCAACTGGGTGACGATGGCGCCGCCATCCTGATCGGAAAGGTTACTGTAGAGCGTCCGGTAATCAGGGCTTTTCGCCCACAGGACCATCGCTACAAGGATCGCAATTGCGGCAGCGCCTGCCACGATCAACGGGATTTTAGGATTCGCGCGAAGGCGGTTCATCCACTCGAGTGATTTATTCTGCGGCGCTGTCGATGCTGTTGCACTCATTGCGCACCTCTTAAATCCTGGTGGTTTACGTTATTCGTGTAGAGAAACAAAACTGACTCCCGGGTCGGCAAACACGACAAAAGTTCCATATTGATGGCCCTGCCATTATTTGATGATTCGTGATTTTCTATGCGTCAAATAACCTGGTTTTTTCATGCTATTTACCGCCATTATCTTATTGACAAGCTGTTAGTCTTGACCGCGTAAAAAACCATCCAGGGGAGAGTCATGGCTATACAGGGCATTGAAGGGGTAATCAGTCAGCTGCAGGCAACGGCGATGACGGCCCGTAATCAGAATGTGGCAGATCAGCAGCCGAGCATCAGCTTTGCAGGGCAACTGCATGCCGCTCTTGACCGTATCAGTGATACCCAGACCGCAGCGCGCACGCAGGCAGAGAAGTTCACCCTCGGCGAGCCGGGCGTGGCGCTGAATGATGTGATGACCGATTTGCAAAAAGCCTCGGTTTCCCTGCAGATGGGGATCCAGGTGCGTAACAAGCTGGTGTCGGCTTATCAAGAGGTCATGGGCATGCAGGTTTAGGTTAAATAACCTAATGATATTTATAATTAATAATCATCCGATCCCACTGCGTGGGGCATGGATGGGGCAAACTCACTCAATTTCTGGTTGAGGATGAGTACCTGGTCCTGGTTATTTTCAGCCATCCAGGATCCATACACCCGGTAAACCATTTGTGCGTCGGTGTGGCCCATTTGCTTCGCTATGAAGTTCGGGTTAGCACCGGCGGCCAACGACCAGCATGCATACGTGTGTCGGGACTGGTATGCTCTGCGATAGCGAATCCCGGCGCGTCGCATTGCTGCCTCCCACGACTGGTTGATCGACCCCACTGCGTAATGATGCCCTGCACGGCCATTGCGCAATCCTTTTTGTGGGTTAAACACGAATGTGCACGGATGCACTTCTGTGCGACCAAACTCACGCAGTTTCACCTCTACCTGATACTGCTTACCCAGGCGGGTTAATTCGGCCTGGTTCTTCAGCACGTCAATAGCTGGCTGAATAAGGTTGATGATGCGGTTTGTCCCGGCCTCGGTTTTCGGAAGGGTAAACTCCTTCGTCAACGTGTGGTTTCGGCGGATCATCATCGTTCCTGCTTTCAGGTCGATATCTTCCCAGGCCAGCGACACCAGTTCACCGTGGCGCACGCCGGTGTACACTGCCAGCGACCACATGTTTTTCAACTGCTGGGTGGCGCAAGCGTTAATCAACCTGACAAACTCATCGCGGGTGAGCGGATCAGGCTCGCAACGCGAACGTTTGAGAAGGGCGATCCCGGTGAACGGGCTTACCTTCACATAACCACTATCAGCAGCGAACTTGAACATGCCAGCCATGGTCTTCATGTAGTTGTTGACCGTTCTGACTGTCCTTCCCTTTACAGGCGTACGATGCCCCGCCTTCAACGTCTGATAACCGGTCAGCAATTCCTTCCTGATAAACAGCAGGTCTTCCTGCGTCACCGCAGAAACCAGCCTGTCCCCGCCGATCCGTGGCACCATATTGCGCGTTATAGATGTATAACGAGACATCGCGTTGGTGCTGATCTCCATGCGCTTCAATTCCAGCCACTTATTCGCCAGCTCCAGCACTGTGATTTCCTTGCTCTCCATCCCAAACTTTCTGAGGTTCGGTGAGTCCGGGAACTGGGCCGCGTAATTAAAGTTGCCGGTCTTTATCGAAAAGCACACCGACGCACGCAGCTCGCCAGCGACTTTCCTGTTTTTTGGTGTATCCGGCACGCCGAGGCTTTCACGCACCCGGCTGCCTTTATAGATGAACCATATGCGGAGCGTACCGCCATGATTCTCCACGCCTGTTGGGTATGCTGACTTAGCCATTATTCCCTCCTGACGTCCAAGAGCCCGCTAAGCATAAACGGATCTTCATTGGCGCGCACCCGGCTGTTTCTTTTTGAGGCTTTCAACCCACTGGTCGATGGCTTTGTGGTTATACAGGCACTCGCTGTTTTCCTTTGGGATGCTGTCCGGGGACATGTGGACGTACTCTCTGCCGCAGAGCCAACTTTTTTTTCGGGCCCGCGCGATCGTTCCCGGTCGAAGTCCTGTCATTTTCACAAGCAGGTCTTCTGTCACCCACTCACTGGGCACGATTTGAATAATTTCGCTCATGATCGCTCCTATGACATCGTTTTATAAAGCTGCGGCTGGTCTGGCGTGGCCGCGCGAAGTTCGTATTCGTAATGGATCTGATATGTGCCGCCGTCCCATGCAACATAAACCCGCGGCTTATCGTTTTCCGGCTCCAGCAGGCTTTCTATTCTTCCTCTGAGTCCACCGGTCTTCTTCTGGACTAATGCGCCCACATTAAAAGCAGCCATTGCACACCTTCCGGTTCGTGAAGAAATGAGATGAGAGCGCCCAGCGCCATAAGTGCGGAGATGAGCCAGGTCATGGGGTTTGATTGCATGGTTAACTCCCAAAAAGAAGCCCGGCGCTGGGCCGGGCAAAAGGGATGACGTTGCAGTGCTTTCGCACCCAATAGCCAGCTCATTACTGGCTATCAGTTGCGTCAATCGTCTTCATCTTCGTCCCAGTCCTCGTCGTAATATGGCGAGGCGAGAAGTGGGTTGGTTGCTGAGAGAATCTCTCCGGCGGCGCCCTGCCGCTGAAGTCGACGAAGTGCTTCGTATAGCTCAAAGGCCTCGGTTCGCTCGTCACCTATATCGAGGGCGCATGCAACCTTGTGCGCCTCGGTGACTAGGGTTGATAGCTGGTTTCGGATGTCCTGAATGGTGCTCATAGTTCTCCTCATGCCGCACGCTGGGCGCGGAGCGATTTAATGTGCTCGCTCGTCTCCAGTTCGACGCGTATCTGTGCCGCCTCACGGTGATCGAGATGCTCAAAATCATTGTTGAATCGGTCGATTGAAGCGGTGTTGATCCGGCCCTGTCGCCAGTATCGGACTATCTGTGATGTGCAACTGTGGATGATGACGGGCCAACCGTGCTGGTCAGCGTAAATCTGACCCCGTTGAATGAGTGCAAACATCACGCACCTCGCCGCTTCTTCCTTAGTTCGATAACACCCTGGCAGTCCGCGCACGTCTGGCAGCCGGGAACGGCAGCGCGCCGCGGCTCCGGGATATCCTCGCCGCATTCACTGCAATGCTCAGCTGATACGGCGTTACGGTTCAGTCGGTGAACGGAAAGGGCAGCGTTACGCTGAAGCTCTTCAATCTCTGCTGCTGTGTCGATGATGTCCATGGTCAATACTCCCGGAACTGTCGGTTAATTCTGTTGAAGGTGAACGCCAGCAATAAAAAAGGCCGCTTTAGCGACCCGGGGAATTTTGTTGTCATTGTTCGGCTCCAAACCGCCCGTTAAGGCGGCCAGTTTTGACGACGAACTCCAGGAGGCTAACTCCCAGAGCTTCAATTTTCTTGTGATGCTTGTTGATGATGGGAGGAACCGTTTCGTTCCAGTTAGGCTTTGGCTTCTTGCGCATGGCCTGCTGGATTTCTTCGGTGCAGCGGCGACAGGCTGCGCGGATGGCGTTTTCATTTGCTGGCGTCATGCTGCCTCCCGGCGGGCGAGAAGTTTCGCCCCAAAAGCCATCAGTTCGTCCCGGTCCACAGTTGCGAAGTGGCAGTGTGTACGCGGGTACGGTCGCCAGATGATAAGCATACTGCCTTTGTTATTTCCGCTGACCGGTTTACCGGTGACCGGGTTGATAAATGCCAGTCGCCCGGCGGTGATGAAACGAACCTCGCTGGCGGTCTGGATAGCCTCCTTAAACCAGCCAACCGAAGTGTCAGACGGTACCAGCATGACCGTGCCGATCTGATTGGCGCTCTCGGCAGCGGCCTTCTTAACGAACGGCGTGATATCGCTGTATGGCGGGTTAAGCCAGACGTAGCCGGGAATGCTCAGGTAATCAGCCCAGGGCGTTTCCAGCGTGTTCTGCTCGGCGGTGATGAACTTTCGGCACAGCGCGTTATGCGGCGCAGCGGCGGCATCCAGTTGGAAGCAAAACTCAGCATCAAGGGAAGCGAAGAGAGCTGGTGGAGTGCGCCATAGGTCGCGCTTATCCGCTGGCGTGTTGCTGCCGGTGTAATCGGTCATACATCCTCCCGCTCCGGATCGTTAACATCCCAGCCATTACGCTCAATATTTGTTTTCAGCCGCTTATCTCCGACCTCTTCAATGCTGCGGCCGGTAATCTCCGCGACTTCAGCGTTTGAGTGTCGCCACAGCAGCGCAAGCTCTTCGAGTGACCACGCTTTCATAGCACTGACTCCATTTCGTCGATGTAGAGGCCCTGAGCAATCAGGCGGCTCCGGCGGGCGGCACGCGCTATGCACTCCTGCCGTCTGCCTTTCTGCGATTGCTCTATAGCGCGCCGGGTGAACAGGCGCGATTTACCCTGCGGCGTTACAACCTTCGGCTTCGTGACGAGGTCGAAAGTGCGGTCGCAGATGCCGTCCTCGTTGAGCCATTTTTCCGACTCAACTATCTGCGCTATCTGTCCAGTGCCGCGGGTGATGCCGTTGGCGACCCGGTTAAACTCAATGAGCGTTACGCCAAACTTCTCAGCGATTTCGCTACCGGTTACCGGGCGGCCGCGCGTCTGAATCATCCAGATAACGCGCTCACGGAGGCCGGAGAATTTCCCGGTGCGCCCGGGCCTGCGGTAAAAGGGTGTGCGTTTCATTCGAGCTCCAGAATGCGGCGCTTCGTGTCCGCAACAAGTTCGAGGAAGTCTTTTCTGCGCGCGCGAAGCCGGACTATTTCTGATTCACATTCAGCAGCTGTAAGGCGATAGACGATGAGCTGCTTACCGTCCGGGAAGTCTGAGCAGTAGCTGATGAAGTCCACCCAATCCCTGCCGGAGCAATCAAGGTGACCGACCAGTTGCCATCTGTATGCCGGATCGAAGGAGCCGCGGGTGAGGGTGGAGTAGTGAGTGGCGGCAATGACCGACTTAATCTCAACGAGCCCGTTCTGGCCAACGAGGCCGTCGGGGCTGTCACCGTACGTTTCGTGATCAAAGAATCCGCCGTTATCCACGTCGACGAAGTTCATCTCTTCGTACAGCATGCGGGCAATTGGCTCCTGTTCGTGCCCGCGTTCCATGTGTTCGTTTGAGAAGCCGAACTCAGACTTGCATCCCTTAATCTGCTCCAGAGCCAACTGTAGGGCGTAACGCTTGGCTGGTTCGCCAAAAGCCTTCCCATCGTTAGCCATGATCAGGCCGAAGTTTGAAGCGGTTGCCTTACCCAGGCGAAGAGCATCCCACTCTTCACCGTTTTGCTCGACGTCGTGCCAGATCATGATGAACACTCCTGCTCAAGCTGGCGGCGATGTTCTGGAGAAATGTCCATTCTCGCCAGCACTGCATCAAGGTTGCCATCGCGCTTGAAGGCGGCCTTAGCGTTATTCCATGCCTGCGTTTTTTCCGGTGAAAGCACCGGCTTTGTAACGCGTGCCGGGCTTAAGCGGAGGCCTTCAACCGATTCCTTTCCGAACCGGACATTTTTATCGACGTAAACAGTGACCTTCACGCCTACCCAATCCTCAAGGAAGGGGGATCCGGTGATGCTTTTCAGCATCTTGCTATTGGTTGCATTCAAAATCATCGGCTTAAGCTTTTCGCCAGGGCGCAGCTCGCGCTCTTCAAAATAAGCGGTGTTAAAAACGTCTTTGGATTTTTTTGTTTTGTCGTTTTCTAACGTTGCCCGGGCGATCGTCAGCACCGTTGGCTCAACGATATCGGCGCTGCTCAGGTAAGGGGAGTCAAAAGCTTTTCGGTAGTGAGTTTTAGTTTCAGACATTTCATGCATCCTTAAAACGGGCAGCCGGTACGGTGTTCCCAGTCGTATTCCGCCTGGGCGTAAGCAACTGCCGAAATGAAATCGTTGTAGGCCTCGCCAGCTTTATCGCTGCGAAGTCCTTCGTATGGACTGGCGTCAATCGGTACGGAGAAGCGGAAGAGGCCGGACGGCTCTTTTGGCATCATGTCGATGATTTGTTGCGCCCGGTCATCGATCCACTTCTCTTTCTCGTCGGTGAGCTGCTGTTCAGCCCAGCGCCGATCCTCTATGTGGTCGTATGCACGATATGCGGCCATGGGTTGCTCCTGAAATCGGGTTGTGCTTCACCTGGCACCGATTGGCTGCCAGATGTGAAATGGGGTGGGGGATTACTCGATTGGTGGAGAAGGAAGTGGCATCCAGTGTGAAACTTGGTAGGGGCTGCCTTTTTTCCCATAGACATTAAACCAACAGCCAACCCACAGGCCATCGCCTTTATATCTCCCGTTCTCGATATTGAAATGCTCGCTACAAGAGATTCGAATCAGCACCTGCTCGCCAACATCCGGCATCCTTTCACTGCACTTAATCCACTGCATATTCATCTCCTCAGTGCTGAATTGGCTGACCGGTGCCGTCGAGCAGCACGTCGATAACGCAGTCGCTCACCCGGATGATTTCGGCATCTGTGTGCAGGTACACCCATTTGCGCTCCTGAATGACTGCTGAGACGCGATAGGTGCGGCCTTCGTGCAATGCCATCATGCCGGGCGTGACGCACTGGCGAATGAGCGGGGTGGTGCCGTAGTGGTGCATCATACCTTCACCTCAACCTGTTTCAGGAGGCCAGCAACATGCATCTGCCAGCGGTTCAGCGTCAGCTTGTCACGCGGTGCCGATACCGACGTCAGCTGCCACTCGTTATCGTTGAGCTTTTTGGCGGTGTACTGCTTGCCGTTGTGGGTGACTGTCATGATGCCTCCCGGGCGCGGAGCATTGCGTCAGCTATCTGGTACGCTTCGGTTGCTGTGCGGTCATCACTACACAACCAGTCAGGATTCGCTAATCGACCCTGCATAGCCATAGCCGCGAAGTAATCACGAAGCGTCATGCCATGGCTATCGACAATCAGGTTTTCTTTTTCACCCTTATGCACTCCAGAGTAAGGGAATGCTGGGCCGCCATTATTCTTCCTCATAAATCCTCTTGGCCTTATCGCGGCGAACGGAACGGTTAATACAAGACTTCAACGCATTTATTCAGTGTTCAATGGGCGGTGGATGGCCGCCAGTTGTCATAACTAAGCCGCCTCGGTGAAGCGACTGAGGTATTAAAAAACCCGCCGTGGCGGGTCTTCAGAAATAGTCTTTATGGTCGTGCATCGCTCGCTGGAGGATCACCTTTGCATCTTCAAAGCTGGCAGATTCAAAAGCCTCTCTTATGGCCTTAGCCAGGCAAGTCGCATCGCTTTCATAGTCATCAGCTCTGCTTTCCCAGTTTGATGCCTCTTCTTCAGCCTCATAAAGGCGATCGCCATACTCGCACTCGAGTTCCTGGCGCACTTCATCACGAAGCTTCTCCTTGATGATTTCGGAGGCTTCTTCAATCGGCATTGTTTCCAGAATCGTCTCTGGCTGATGAGTGCCGTATTTCAGTGAGATGTCAGTAGCAAACATGCAACCTCCAAAAAAATGCCCGCGCGCTGGCGGGCCAAGAAGACTTTTCCAATCCAACCAGAACAGGATCATCGTCTCCTGTGCGGTTGAGATGGCAGTATTACCATCACCAAGCATCGGCGCCCGGTGCTTGAGGTTGGCGCTGTAGTTACCCGCTGATGCGGGAGAAATGCTTTGGTGCTGGCTCCCCACTTTCAAGCAGCAGGGAGGGCCGTCGTCGCCTTGGTGAGCCATTACCTCACCAACTAGCTGATAGCCGTCTGCCAGCCCAAAGCACTTCGCCACACTCTCGCAGTGGCCGCGCTCATGCCCTTTAGACCTTGTCGCTCATCGCCGCTTATAACCGGTGCGCTTCTGGCGTTCGCGCTGCTTTACCGGCATACCCTTTTCCTCGATTAACCCTGACCAGCGGTATGTCGCAGTTCGGACCTGCGTCTGGCTCTCATAGAGACTCGGGGCCACATCATTACTGCGGCTTGGAAGTGCGGTCTGTCCGCTTTAGTGCTTCATTTGAGTTTCTCCTCTAATTTTTTTATTCAAATTTCAGCTGGTCACACCGGCTCTCCATTGCCAGTTACACCCCTCGCACTCCCCGTCACCTGCTGAAATTCAAGTGGCGGCTCTAAGCGGTCCTCTAACTCCACTTCGCCGCTGGCTAACTTCGCTCAGCTGTCGATGTTTCGTTTCGATGGGGTAACAATAGCTAAAGCGATTATTTGAGTCAATCGCCAAAACGATATTTATCATCACTAAAGTGATAATTGATTGAATGTTAAAGTGATATTTTTTTATTTGCTAGAGAAAAAAGTGATAAAACTAGGACTGGATCTGGAGGGGAAGGGGATGGTGTTATGGGGGGGCAATAAAAAACCCGCCTAAGCGGGTTATGCGAATCGTTTGTAGTCGATGGACTGCCTGAGAAGCACCTTGGCCATCACGTAGAAAGCGTCTTCATCCTCAGGTTCGACGTACCATTTTTCGTATATAGGGTTGTCGGAGATTACTGCCAGGCGGTCGCGTTGCATCTGCAGGCGCTTAACGTGCAGTGTCTTCCCGAAGACAAAGACGTATACCCCATCTCCATCAAAATGTGTAACGCCGGTATCAACGAAGATCTGATCGCCTGGGGAAATAGTGCCGTCCATGCTGTCGCCATTTACTGTGATCACTTTGACATGCGTAGCTGGTCGGTTGCCGAATAAGGCTCGAGCCTGCTCAGTCGTATATTCGATGGCTCGGATAGTTTCAATGAAATCGCTGGTAACAATGCTTCCCGGTCCAGCGCTGGCTTTAACGTCGAGTACATCCACGCGATAAATCCCATTCAGTGACTGCTTAACCTGGTATAGCGCAGCCGGTTCTCTTGTGCCACTGGAAGCCATTTCACCCTCACCAGTAGACAGCCACTCCGGACGCACACCAAGAACGGAGGCAATCTCCACGGTCTTACGTGAGCCGTTTGCATCCTTCAGTAGCTTATTGACGCTGGACTGAGCCATGCCGACATCTTTGGCTAATCGGCCCTGTGTATATCCAGCATTTTTCATTGCCTGCGCCAAGCGCTCTGAGAATCCCATATCCACCTCTGTAAATGACTCCCTTAACTCTATCGCCCAAGCGATTAATTAGCAAAAAATCGCCTATGCGATTGACATTCGCTAAAGTGATAACCATAATCGCTTTAAACTGATAGCTGAGGTGATTATGAAGACCCCAACAGTAGAGAAAAACTCCGCAGTCGAAAAAGCGATCGCCATCGCTGGCAGCCAGAAAGAACTAGCCAAACGTTGCGGCAAAGCCCAGTCAACAATCTGTGACTGGCTGAATGGCAAGAAACGCATTTCCCCGGTTCACGTTCCTGAACTGGTGAAAGCGGTTGGTGGCGAGATAAAGGCATATGAATTCCGCCCGGATCTGCCATCCATCTTTCCACATCCAGATAACCATGCCGCCTGACCGGCGGCCATAACCAATTACATGAGAGGAAGTATCGCAAATGGAGACCTTAACGACACGCAACAAAGCGGAGGCACGACGAATTGAGAGCTGGGTGCAGCGGCAAATCGCAGATCTTGGGACAACCAGGATCGCCGAAGTAGCTGGCGTGAATAAATCAACCGTAAGCCGGTGGCGGGAGAACCTTGTCCCGAACATGTCGCTGCTGCTGGCCATCCTGATTTCTAACCGGGATGGAGCGAAGGGAGATTTTGAAGCATGAACGCAGAAAGGGCGAAAGCCGCGGTGCGCTAACACCAACGGCTTTCAGGTGCAATAAACGTCAGTCAATTGCGAGGCAATTATGCCAAGTAAATCGAAGAGAGTAAACAAACCGGAGGTAGCACGTGAGCATGTCACTTATGGCGAAAGCAATGGGGGTCAAAGTGGGAAACTCACTGCGTAAGCTCGTTCTTATCAAGCTGGCCGACAACGCCAACGACAAGGGCGAATGCTGGCCTTCGTATCAACACATTGCCGACCAGTGCGAATGCAGTAAATCCGCTGTTCGCAACCATATTGACGCGCTTGAGGATATGGGGCTTCTCAAGCGTGAAAATCGCGTTGGGGTCAACAACGGGAAGGGTAATACATCCAACGTGTATTATCTGAACCTGGATGCCACCCCTATGCCATCAAAAAGCACAGGGGTATGCCATGAAATAGCACCCCCTATGCCATCTGATGGCACACCCCCTATGCCACCAGATGGCACCAGAACCAGTCACTCTTTTGAACCAGTCACTGAACCAGACTCTCTCTCTGCGCGAGGGCAGTTTATCAGCGAGGCTGCAAAGCGACGGATCGGGATTTCACCCAACGGGGAAATACCTTTCCCTCCTGCCTTCAAGCCACTGGCAGATCACATTGCGATTGCCTCGGAGAAAGGGATCAACATTGAAACCGAGTTGCTGAACTTTCGTGATTATCACCAGGCCCGCGGCACAAAGCTGATCGACTGGAACTCGGCATTCCGTGTATGGCTCAGGAACGCGAGAGTTAATCCGCTTTCCGGGCGCCAGAGAAGCGAACCTGATTCTCCACACTGGAACAGCCCTGAAGGCTGGAAGGACTTCATATGACCGCACAGCTTATGACCGCGATCGGCAATCGCGATGGTGATGCGCTGGCCAGAATGGCCGCAGGTAGCACGGAGCCGCAGAGGCTTCTCGATTTCGAAGCTGAAAGGCTGGTTGATTCTCTGTTCCGACAGCTGAAGCAGATCTTCCCGGCGTCTACCCAGACTAACCTGCGGACCGACGCCGAAGAGAAGACAGCGAAGCGCCAGTGGATTGCAGCTTTTGCCGAAAACGGGATCCGCACCCGCGAGCAGTTATCCGCCGGAGTGCGCCACGCGAGAGCCAGTGAATCGCCGTTCTGGCCATCGCCGGGCCAGTTCATCAAGTGGTGCAAGGACAGCGGAACTGTGCTCGGCGTGACTCTTGTCGACGTGATGAACGAGTTCCACCGCTACAGCCGTGAGAAGGGGCTGCATACCGGCGGTGCTGAGCGCTTCCCATGGTCTCACCCTGTCATGTACTGGGTTGTTACCGATACCCGGCGAGCAATGTACCAGCGCCAGCTCAGCGAGGCAGAAACCGAGAAATATGCCGCTAAAAAGCTGGAAGACTGGGCGCTGAAAGTCGCCGCCGGAGAACAAATACCGTCGCCGGTACTGGCTCTGGAGAACAACCAGGAAGCCATTCCGACAAACCATGTCAGCCGTCAGCAGGGGTTTCACCCTGAAGGCAAAAGCTTCGGATGTATGCCAAGCGCGGCATCGCTCGGCGCGTTAACTCCGGCTCAGTGGCTGCGGGATGAATACCTGCGCGGGAAAGAGAGAGGGCTTATCTGATGAAAAAGAACTCGGGCAAACAAGTCGTAATCAATTACGTCGGCCAGCATCCTGGCTGCAGCTTTCAGGATATCCGCCGCGGTACCGGTCTTGACTCTTCAGTGGTCAATTCCTCCCTGTGGTAGATGCACCGTGACGGCCAGGTTAAGCGTGAGGGTGAGTGCAGGAGCTATCGGTACACCCTGATCGACACGACAGCCGTAACCGAAAGCGAACCATCTGCTCAGTATCGCCAGCGTCCTGGCGACGTAAACCCAATGACCAACCTGTTTAACCAGTGCCTGGCGGGAGTAAGAAAATGAAAAACGAAATCGAACAGATTGCACAGCAAAACGATATGAGCATTGAATTCGTAACCTGGTTCTTTAACGAGAAGAAGGTGGGGTGCGGAAATTTCTGGTTCATGATGATGGCTGCAATGTGGGAGGGCTGGAAAGGTAGTAGCATCGAAATGGATAAGCTGGCTGCGGAGAATGTGGAGGCAAAAAAAATAATCAGCGAATGCCGGGAGTATTTCATCGCTGGGGTGATGAACCGTATCAGACCTACGAATGAAGGCTACCTGCATATGATTTGCGACACGTTTGCAGACGAAACCCCCGCCACCGATCGCATCGTAGCCGGCATTAAGGCTGATGGGGTGGAGGAATGGGTTTCCAGTAGAGGCGGCCGCTGGAATGGCACGACCGAAGAGGCGCTTAAGTTCGCCGCACAACTTCGTAAAGGAGCATCAGAATGAGCGACAACCAAAAAGCGCTGAACTACGACCCAGCAGACCCGGACAAAATGAAGCTCCCGGCTGGCAACACCTGCGGTAACTGCAACCACATTCGGCGCTGTAAGGCCATTTTTGGACACACCGAAACTGACACCTATTGCGACTGGTCGCCATCCCGCTTTGTCGTGGCATCGGCTTCAATTTCGCTGCGCGAGGGGGACGGCAAATGATCACCGGGACCACGAATTACGATGAAGTTCCTGATGTTCGTTGCACCTTGTGCGGCGGTTATTACAAAGCCGACGAGCCAGAAAGCCATGACTGCGATGAAGAAGCCCATAACGAAATCGAGTGTGATATCTGCGGCTTCAAAAGCACAGACCCGGAAGGCGCTCACTACTGCTGCGAGGATAACTCCGATGAGTGATATCACCGAACTGGCGCAGAGAGAGAAATTCGAAGCGTGGTGGGAGCGCGAGTATAAACATCTCGAATCCTCGAAATATACCGATGCTGTGCCGCATATCAAATACGGTTTCTGGATGGCATATCAGGCCGGTGGCGCTGAGCTGGTAGAGGCGCTGGAGAAGGCGAAGGGGATGGAAGCCTACTGGAAAGTTCAATGCCGTGGGATAACGGACCATTGCGAGGTGTTGCAGGCGCGTATCGCCGAGCTGGAGTCCCGCACCGTGAAGCTGCCAGCCGAGCTTTACACAATCGGTGAGCTTATCAGGACGCAGGACAACCGTATTACCGATCAGCCCATGTTCGTCGTTTTCCAGAAGCGTGAAATTATCGGAAGCGATGAGCACTCGCCTAGCCGAATTTGCTGGGTATGGGATGGTGAAGAGGTCAGCGAGCTGAGAGCCAAGCGGCTGGAAGCGCTTTATCAGGATGGTCGCGACACTCGCGGATATGATCGATACGCGATGCAGGAAGTAGATGAGTTTGTTACTGCCTGCTTTACCGAGCATGGATGCAAAGACTACCTGCGCCAGAACGGCCATAACCTGCGGTTGCCGTACATTTACGCCTGCGGTTCTTTCCGAAATAACGAATATCAGCTGGTTAGAAATTGGCTCGCTGGCATCAAGGTGGAGGCTGAGTGATGGCACTGACCAAAAAACAGCGCGCAGAGCTGCGCATGAAATTCGGCGGCCGTTGCGCTTACTGCGGCTGTGAGCTGCGCGATAAATTCCATGCCGATCACGTTGAGGCTGTGCGCAGGAATATCAGTAAGGGATACGCGATGGATAAGCCAGAAAACGACACCATCGACAATATGGTACCAGCCTGCATCCCCTGTAACCTGTTCAAAATGTGCAGCACGGTTGAGGATTTTCGCAATCGCATTGCAACTCAGGTTGATGTGACTCGCCGGGCATCGAGAAGCTACCGCACAGCGGAATCATTCGGCCTGGTTCAACCAACTAACGCGCCGGTAGTGTTCTGGTTCGAAAAGTATCAAGGGGAGGCTGAGTGATGTTCATAATCGAAAGCCCCGAGCAGCGCCTGAAGCGCGTTCTCAAAGAAAACGCCGGTAAATTCACCATCGACGAAGACGGTGGCATCCATACCAACTGGCAGCATCCAGAGGTGCAGGAAACCATGCGTAAGCATTTTGAATCGCTGAGAAAAATTAAGGTGGAACGGCAATGACCAAATCAACCATAACCAGAGAGCCAATTACTCACGACCTTAAGATTTACCCGGAGTTCTTCTCTGCTGTATGCACTGGCGTTAAACGCGCGGAACTGCGCAAAAATGACCGTGATTATCGTGTTGGCGACACCCTTCACCTGACGGAAACTCCGCACGGTAGCTGTCATCAGACTGGAGAGTTTATCAATGTGAAAATCACCCATATCGCTGACGTTGGGGAATGGATGCCGGGTTATGTTCTGCTGAGCGTTGAGCTACAGGAACGCCGCAAGGTCGCAATGGACAGCGAGCCGGTGGCTGATGTAGTCGCTTGGTCATCTCCGAACGAAGAGCGTAAGTGCGACATTCGCTGGCGTCGTCATGATGTTAAACCGGGTCCGCTCTATCGCCACGCGCAGCCAGCGACGGTAGTGCCGGATGAAATGACTATCAGGGACGCCTGCAAATTTGTCCAGGGTATGCGGTTGTTTGATGATGTGTCCGTGATAGTAATGCGCACCTGGAACGCCTGCCGCGCCGCCATGCTCAACGGAGGTAAGTCATGAAAACTAACGAACCAATCCCGACATTGGCGCTGGATGACCTACTGCATATGGCAGCTTCAGCGATAGAAGACCTGTTGGAGCATACCGACCCTAATACTAGTTACTATTCTGGTGCGTGGGCGGATGTTCCTGGTAAGTTGCGTGCTGCCGCCATGCTCCAGTCTGGCAACTCTCCGGTAGTGCCAGACGAGCGGGCTGCTTTCAACGCATGGAATAATGACGTTGATTGCCCGCTGGCTGGTCGTGACGCAAAGAGCGCTGCATGGTTGGCTTGGCAATCCCGCGCCGCTATGCTCAAGGCTCAACCACAAAACACACCACAAAGTATTCCTGAAATTATTCCTGATTGCTGGTGCAGCACATGCCGACCTGTGGTCTTGAACGATATGCGCTTTGTGGTGTGCCCTGATTGCGGGAATAAAAGATGCCCCCGAGCAAATGACCATAGAAATGCCTGTACCGGAAGCAATGATCCTGGTCAGGAAGGCAGCGCATATCCGGATACTCCACGGGAGGTGAAATGATGCCGTACTTCTTCCTGATTTTCGTCATCAGCAGCAATACATCGAATATGCAGGTGGTTCCCATGCAGAGCATGGAGCAGTGCAAAGCAGCCATTAAGGCGATGAAAGTTGCAGATGATAAGAGGTCCTGGGATGACGTTTCGCCAAGCGTAGACAATATTCAATGCGTAGAGGTGAAAGGTGCCTAAATCCCCCGCAGAACGCAAAGCCGCGCAGTTGTAGTGATGCGGAGCAAAGATAAATATCAAAGACCATGCTATCGTGTGGTCTTTCTCTTTGAGGGGGAGTTGTTTATGACATGTTCTGTGTGTGAAAAGCAGCCAAGGCAGCGGCGTCAACCACCTTTAGAGTGCATGAAGTATATTCCTGAAGAACAAGGGGAATACATGAGTCTGAATGGTCGTGGCACTAAGGAAAGCTACTATATTTGTACTGAGTGTGGACATAAATGGTTGCATGAAACAGGCAATTACGGAATGGGCTGGCAGCCTTAAGGTGGACTAATGTCTCAGTGGAATATTGCAGCCAAATCGAAAGACGAGCAGGACAAGGTCAACGTCGACCTGGCAGCGTCCGGCGTCGCGTACAAAGAGCGCCTGAACATGCCGGTTGTCGCCGAAGTGGTCGCCAGAGAGCAGCCCGAGCACCTCCGAGAATACTTCATGGAGCGCGTCCGCTACTACCGCGAGCAGAGCATCCAACTCCCCAAGGCATCCGATCCGCGCTATATGGAAATGGCTGAGCAGAACGCCAAAAAATAGCGATTTTCTCGTATATGCTCATTTTGCTTTTATCCCCGGGAAGGGCGATAATTACCTCGTCAGCCTGAGCAACTGACACTAATGACCGGCGCCAAGTGGGGACACATGGCGCACAAAACCTTACAGCAATTCCTGTCACCGATGGCCAAAGCCACCGGCGATTTTCTGCATTCAGCGTTTGACCTCTCCGGAGGTGAAGCGTGAAGCAACAATTCTGCCTTATCAACGACAACGTTAAGCGTAACGTCGTCAACTTCATCCAGTCTCTTCCCATCGACCACCGATCGCCGCTGATTATCGAGGCGCGAGAAGAAAGCCGCACCGACAAACAGAATCGTCTCATGTGGCCACTTTTGAAAGACCTGAGCGATCAGGTGATCTGGCACGGTGAAAAGCTGGAGCCAGCGGAGTGGAAAGATCTCATCACCGTACTGGTCAGCCAGATGCAAAACCCGGAGCGTGAGCAGAAATCCGCCCCGGGCATCAACGGCGGCCGCGTCTACTTCGGCGTTCGCACCTCTCAATCCAGCAAGCGCTACATGGTCGAGGTGATCGAGGCGATTTACTGGTTCGGCACCGAGCACAATGTGAAGTTCAGCGAGAAGTCCAGCAGTCGGATTGCATGGGCCCAGGAATGGAGGGCTTCGCATGCACAGTCTGCTCGCTAAGGTCATGGAGCGCGGCATCTTCCGCGTGCCTGCGCGCCGCAAGCGCAAGGTAGAGGTTAAGCCTTCCGATATCCCCACCTTTCACTATACGGCTCACCTGGCAGATGTCCGCTGGCTGCGCCGCGCTGCCCGGAGGAAAATCCATGGCTGATTTACGCAAAGCAGCTCGCGGTCGCGAATGTCAGGTTCGCATCCCGGGCGTCTGCAACGGTAACCCTGAGACCACGGTATTGGCCCATATCCGCATTGCTGGATTGTGCGGGACCGGAATTAAGCCGCCTGATCTGATCGCCGCTATCGCCTGTTCATCCTGTCACGATGAAATAGACCGCCGCACGCGCCTGGTGGATGCGGAGTATGCGAAAGAGTGCGCACTGGAGGGAATGGCCAGAACGCAGGTTCTCTGGATGAAAGAGGGGCTGATAAAAGCATGAACCAATATCGCATTTCTTTACCCTGGCCACCCAGCAACAACCGCTACTACCGGCACAACCGGGGGCGCACTCACATTAGCGCGGAAGGTCAGGCATACCGAGACAGCGTCGCCAGAATCATCAAAGACTCGATGCTTGATATCGGCCTGGCCACGCCACTGAAAATCCGTATTGAGTGCCACATGCCGGATCGCCGGCGCCGTGACCTGGACAACCTGCAAAAGGCAGCATTCGACGCCCTGACGAAATCGGGATTCTGGCTCGATGACCAGCAGGTTGACTACTACAGCGTGAAGAGAATGCCTGTCGTCAAAGGTGGGCGGCTTGAGCTGACCATTACCGAAATGGAGGCAGCATGAGCCGTGACGTTATCGAACGCATCCGCGACCGCTGGCAAAAGCTTCGCCTCTGCCGGCACCGCGGCACCGTACTGGTTGACTACCGCATACTGAGAAATTTCGTTCGCATCTATCAGACCCTGGGAGAAGCAGTATGACAGCTCAATACTTGGAATTTGTTCGCCAGCAGCTGATAGTGGCCACCGCCGATCTGAGCGGTGCGACGAAAGGGCAACTGGTGGCATTTGCAGAGAACGCACAATTCACCGCTACGGCGCGTAGCCGGGGAAGGAAGAAAGTAGCCGACCCGGTAACAGGCCGCATGGTAAACCCATCCAGCCCGCCAATCCCCGGGCAGCAGTCGCGCGCAAAAGGTTCATCAATCGCTCTCGTTCTGCCCGTTGAGTATTCGACGGCAAGCTGGCGCCGGGCTCTGCTGTCGCTGGAAGAGCATCAGAAAGCGTGGCTGCTGTGGAACTACAGCGACAATATCCGCTGGGAGCACCAGGAGACGATCACCCGGTGGGCATGGGAGCAATTCAGCAAGAAGCTGGCCGGCGTACGCATTGCGAAGAAGACTGTCGATCGCCTTCGTCAACTTATCTGGCTGGCCGCGCAGGATGTCAAAGCCGAGCTGGCAGGACGGGAGACGTATGAATACCAAAAGCTTGCCGCCCTGGTCGGAGTGACCCCGAAGAACTGGTCAGAAACGTTTACGGATCGGTGGGAGGAGATGAAAACAACCTTGCGGCGCCTTGATAGCGATTCTCTTTTGCAGGTAACGCGATCACGTTCACAACAAAAGGCGACAAATTTAGACTCAAGTCTTGCAAAACTGGATTAAATGCGTCATATTTGAGTCTACTTTGATATGCTGCCTTAACTTTAAGTGGCGGCATGAAGATGATAGTCACATACCAGTTTGTAAAATTAGCCTCGGCATTCCGCCGGGGCTTTTTTATGTCTGTGATCCGGTCAGGACTTTTGAGTTAATGCGTGCTGCACGACACGCAGAGGCTCATACGCGAGAGCCCTGAACCAGATTGAAGTTACTCGGCAATAAGAAAACTTCATGTCATCATTTGCTTATATCTTATTGACCAGAAAATTAACATGTTGTTAATCTATTCGTGTGGTGAATCCCCCTATGCGGAGGGGCGACCAGTCACTTACAGTGATCTGTAAATGCAGCGCGGGCCATGCCGACTGGGGCATGCTCACCGGGAGGCACCCGGCACCATAATGCAATGCTACATAAGCTATTTGGTAGTGGGGTTGCCGTTTCGGCTTCTCCAGCTATGTTTAAAAGGTAGTAACGGAAAACGAGCGCTCTCCTGGTAAATCGGTAGCTCGGACTATTAGGTGCGCCTCGAACCGTTGAAGAATCAGTATTTCCTACCTTCTGCCCGCCCCTCTGAGCGGGCTTTTTTTCGCCTAATTCAGGCAAAACCATAAAGCATTAAGGGCTGCGCTATTTCGCGGCCTTTTTCATTTCAGGGTCAGAAGCACAGCGGTTGTGCGTTCGGCTGTTAACCGAATGGTCGAAGGTTCGAATCCTTCCTGTCCCG
>OKVL01000464.1_pt1 | contig 25018 bp, 20 predicted proteins | sample 1606791 | NCBI WGS metagenome assembly OKVL01 (sample SAMN03281006, study PRJEB24777) | human gut metagenome | isolation source: fecal sample PR165 from 1 month old male Malay infant, vaginally delivered...
TCATCAGCGTTCCTGGCCGGAAATGAAACACGCATACTCATAACTGCTGTCTATTGAATACTAACACCTGGATTCAAGATGTCTATTCGGTTGTAGTGGGGATATCGCCGCCGACCAAGCATGTCCAGTGATCCGCTCACCGGACACGTTCTGGGTTTAATAAGCCTGCTGGTAAAGCCGCAACGCATCATCTTCATTAAGCGTAACGGAATTATTGCCCAGCAAGCGGGTCTGCTGCATGGCATCCTGCGCCAATATCGCCAGACCGTCTGCGGGAACACCAACGTCACGCAGCCTGTTGGGCGCCCCGGTTGCCGCAATAATGCTTACCATCCCGGCAATAAACGACTGGGCATCGATATCCACGTTTCCTGTCACCTGTGCCCCAATGACGGGAGCCAGCTCGGCATAAAGTGGGGCCGTTACCGCCACGTTAAACTGCAGCACCGGAACCAACATTAGCGCATTCGACAAGCCGTGCGGGATATGGTGTCTGGCACCCAAGGGATAAGCCAGCGCATGCACCGCCGCCACCGGAGAGTTAGCGAAAGCCTGTCCCGCCAGCATCGCGCCCAGCAGCACATTTTCTCGCGCTTCACGGTTGTGCCCGTCACGGCATGCGGTCACCAGATGGCGACTGATTAAACGTAACGCTTCGCGGGCCAGCGCGTCCGAGAGTGGGTTTTTCTTATGCTTGCCGGTATAGGCCTCAATCGCATGCACCATCGCATCTATCCCGGCGGCGGCAGTATGGACAGGAGGAAGTCCCAGGGTCAGTTGCGCATCCAATAGCACCAAATCGCCATACAGTTGCGGGGAGACAATGCCCATTTTGCTGTCATCATTGGTCGTCAAAATTGCAATATTGGTGACTTCAGACCCGGTGCCGGCGGTGGTGGGAATGTTAACCAGCGGTAGGCGTTTCCCGGTGACCTTGTCGATGCCGTAAAGCTCCGGCAGGTCTTGTTCAGAGTTGATTAATACAGCCACCAGCTTTGCGACATCGAGCGAGGAGCCGCCGCCCAGACCAATAACCATTTCGCAGTTACCATCGCGGGCAACCTGTAAAGCTTCGCGAACGAGGCGCTCGTGTGGATCGGGTTGGACCCGATCATACAGCGTCACCTGAAACCCTGCGTTGTGCAGACTGTGCAGTACCGGCGGCAAAACCCCAGCCTTGACCAGACCGGGATCGGTCACCAGCAATACACGACGTGCGCTAAACCGTTGCTGAAGAATCTCCCCTAACCGTGACGCACCCGCCCACTCGACGATGATTTCCGCTACCGTCGTAAACGCAAAATCCTTCATGACATTTTTCATTGGGGTATTCCTTGCAGTAAAAATGGACAGCTTTTAGCAATGCGGTTCATCAGGAGGAATGTGAAAGCTTTTCACCTCTTTACGCTCCAACATCGGGGCAATAATGCCAGTGCCAATTCGTTGAAAATGTTCCGTTTTCCGGTGAAGTTCGAGCCCCTCTGCGCAACGATAGGTTTCAAGAATCACAAAGCGATCGCCGTCTTCCGTGGAGCGGAAAAACTCATACGATATATTTTCAGGCTCCTGACGCGTTGCCTCTGCCAGCATTCTGAGCGCGTCGTTAACTTTGTGACCCATCGTCGGTTGGGCAAAATAATGTGCAACGACAAACAGCTGCGTGTTTTCCATTTTTGGCTCCCGGTGGTTTAACATAGCAAATTCACATCCCATAACGCGCTGTCGCTGCTTGATACAGCTATCGCGCCGTGCAACAGCGCCGTCCGGGCATGTTCCTCATTGCAGACAAACCCGGAGGCCACAATCGGCGGCAACACATTACGATCGGCCTGCGGCAGCAACGGCAGCATCTGCGCAGGCATCAGTTGCACATAATCGGGTTCGCTTTGCTCCACGGCTTTCAGACTGCGTAGCCAGGTCGAGCGGTCGGTGACGAAGATTTTCTGCATGGTGATCAACCCGCATTTTTTCGCGCGCTGTACGGTTTGCAGACGCGTGGAAAGCAACCCCATCGCCCCCGTTTCGGCCACATAATCAATGCCGCCTTTATCCTGGGACAGCCCATTACAACTGTCGATATTCACGATGACGTACTTTCCCGCCTTCGACAGCAGTTCGATCACCGGCTGGAGCTTAATCAGATCGATATTGGCAATGATGCAGACTTCAGCTGTGCTGGACAGTGCGGTTTTCAGTTGCTCAATGCCGTAAATCGCCATGATGACGGGCTGGCGTGCCAGGAGCACGCCAAGGTTTTTTATCATGATTGACCTGCCTGATGTGCGTAAAGCTGAGCGCTTAAGCCCAGCTTGCCCGGATTAAGGATATTTTGCGGATCCAGCGCTTTTTTAATATCAGCCAGAACCGACAGCGATTCACCTAAAGAAGCCTGCATGTAGGGGGAACGGAGCAGCCCGACGCCATGGTGATGGCTAAGGGAAGTCTTGTGTTTAATCAGCACCGCATTTGCCGCGTCCCAGGCCGCACGATACCAGGCCGCACGCTGCTCGACGGGCACATCGCCACGCAGTGAGAAGTAAAGACATGCGCCGTCGACGTAGGCATGGGACTGATGCGCTGACCCCGCCAGCGTGCCCGGTACGGCGTTGATCGCTGCCACCACATCATCATAAACCGCGCTGAGATCGCGCCAACGCCCCACCATTTCCAGCGTATCCGCCACCAGGCCGGGGCTTTTCTTAAAGCCTTCGGCGCTTTTTCCCGTCAGATACCGGGTATCCAGCCAGCGCTCAAAGATAGATTCACCGTCAAGTTCTTCTCCGCTCTGCTGACAAATACGTTCACTGATCGCCAGCACCGCGTCGACAATGTCGGGTTCTCCCTCATCCGCAATCAACAGGACGTTGGTCTCGGGCAGGCCAAACTGCACGCCGCTTTCCAGGTTATCGTACAAGCGCAGTGCCGCTGGATTAGCGCCATGCTGTAAGATTTCGCGACACGCCTCCAGCCCACTGGCGAAGCTGGAAAAACCCCAGGCGATAGCGCGACCATAATCCGGCAGACGATGTAGCTTCAAACGCACACGTACTATCACGCCCAGCGTGCCTTCCGAACCGATAAACATTTGCTGTAAATCAGGTCCGATAGCGCTGCGTGCATAACCGCCAACGGTGATTAAGCGCCCATCGGCCAGCACCACATCCATGCCAAAAACCATATCTTCAATTTTTCCGTAGCGGGTAGAAAGCTGTCCCGCACCGCGACAGGCGACCCAACCGCCGACGGTACTGATCCCAAACGATGACGGCCAGTGCCCCATGGTCATGCCATACTCTTTTTGGATAGTTTGCTCGAAAATATCGCCAAACATGCCGGCTTCTACCTCAACAATCTGGCTTTGTGGGTCAAAATCGAGCAATTTGTTGAGTTCGCAAACGTCGAGCACAATCCCTCCGCGCAGCGGCAATGCGGCTCCGGTAACGTTACTTCGCCCGGCAGAAACTGTAACCGGAATAGCGGATTCACTGGCGAGGCGCATTACGTCCTGAATCTGTTCTACGGTAGAAACGCGTACAATCACGCCTTTTGAGGTGGCAGGCGCGCCCTGGGTTTCCGCAATCATTGAACCGGCCCACCAGTCGCGGGTCCAGGTAATCACATCGGACTCCGACGTCAGCACCTCATCAGCAATCACCCGCAGCCGGTCAAACGTCGCTTCGCTAATCGCAACGGGATCTACTTGCATTCCTCTTGCGCCATTGCTGCTGGTGATCTCTGTTGCCCATGCGGGGCGAGTATGTGCGCCAATGGTATAGTTTCCACGGTTATAACCACGTTTAATCGCTTCTTTACTGATCATTCTGATGTCCCCATAAGCATTGATTTTTCATGTTTAATTGCGGCCTGATAGCTGGCTACCTGTTTTGCCACCTGTTCAGGCTGTAACCGGAGTTCTTGTTGCAGTATTTCCCCAACGCGTTCAGCGGCTATGGCTGACGCATCGCGTGCCATCAGGCGCGCGCGAATTCGACGCGACAGCACATCATCAACAGTGCTGGCAAGCTCATGGCGTACGGCATACACCACTTCCGCTTCGGTGTAGGGAAGCCCTTCCACGATAGGTTTAACCAGCGAGGGATCGGCCTGAATAATGTCACTGACAAAATGCGCTTCGGTGCCATAGCGCTCACCCAGATGCGCAGACAGGCCGCCAGAGGCCAGAATGGCCTGTGGGTCATAGCCAGCCGCGCCCAGCAAATACGCAGTTTTCGTTGAGCAGGCTTTTTTACGGCCCAGTATTTTGCTGGCCGCATCAATGGTTTCTTCCGCCATGTGGCGCGAGGTCGTCAGTTTGCCGCCGACAATGGTAATCAGTCCGTCCGCTGCAACCCTGATCTCATGGTTACGCTTCATCTCAACGGTTTTACCGCCCGCGGTACCGACAAGCGGGCGGCAACCAGCGATACTTCCCACCACATCTTCCGGACGCAGATCCGTTTTCAGCGCCGAGTTTGCGCCTTCCAGCAGAAAGTCCAGTTCAGTGCGATTGCAGTGAACATCGTTCAAATCGCCCTGATAGTCTTCATCCGTGGTGCCCAGATAGGAGACGTTGCCCCAGCGCGTAATGGTCGCGCGCCGACTGCGTCCGGCCACCGGAATGGTCACCGTGCAATCATTGCGAATTTTCATCCACGGGATAGCGACATGAACCCCCTTCGCCGGACGGATATTCAGCGGCGATGATTCCCCTTTTTTCAGCCCACTCCAGTCACGCAACCAGACACCCGTCGCCATAATGACCACCCGCGCTTTGACCCGGATTTCCCTGCCATCGGCATACACGATGCCCCCATTGACCTTGCCATGCTGGTCGCGTGTGGTTTCGATGACTTCGGCATGGTTTGTTACCGTCGCCCCATGAAACGCCGCCGTCCGCACCAGGGCCAGCGTTAACCTGGCGTCATCAACACGGGCATCGAAATACATAAAGCCGCCGGAGAGTTGCTCTTCTTTCAGCGTTGGGCAGTGCGATAACACTTCCGCCGGCGTTAATTTTTGGTGAAGAATACCTTCCCGCCATCCCCCGGCGAGATCGTAGGTCCAGAGCAGACTTTCAAACGCAGAGGACATGCGTTTATCAAACACGCCATTCTTATCGAGTACCGGAAATAAAAAGGGCAGCCGCTGCACCAGATGGCGAGCATTGCGGCGCATACGCTGGCGCTCGAGCAAAGAATGACGTACCAGTCCGAGGTTCCCTTGCTCGATGTAACGCAGGCCGCCGTGCACCATTTTTGATGACTTGGATGACGTCCCCGAGGCAAAATCACTCTTCTCAATTAACGCCACCCGATATCCGCGCAAGCTGGCATCCAGCGCCGCATAGGCCCCCGTCACTCCGCCGCCGACAATCAGAATGTCGTAGGTTTCGCTTTCCAGTCGGTCCAGTTGCTCAGGACGCTGAAGACGCAACGGTTCGGCGCCGTACATATCACTGCGTGTTTTGTTTGGCTTTCGCGAAGGGAAAAACTTCATGAGTCGGCGTGCTCCTGATTAGCGGTAGTGAGGCTGCTGGCGGTTTCCATTTCGAGCGCAATACGCATCTCCCAGCGGTTGATTTTTTGTTCGCGAAGGTCATGACTGATTTTGGGTTCAAACAGACGCGCCGTTTTCAGCGCGGCGCAGGCATCAGACAACGAATCCCACAGCAGCCCATCGGCTCCCGCCAGAAACGCCGCGCCGCGTAAGCTGGCCCTCGCCGTTTCGGCCATCCGCCGTACGGGGATGCCGCTAACATCGGCCTGGATTTGCAATAACGTGTCGCTATTGGACAACCCGCCGCCTACCACCAGCTCTTGCGTTGCGATGCCGGTTGCCGCTTCATTGGCGCGCATACAGGCGGCTACCGAATGCGCAATGCCTTCCAGAATGGCGTAGGCCACCTGCGGACGTGTGGTCGAGATTGAAATACCGTTAAGCGAGGCGCGGGCATGCGGCTGCAAATGAGGAACACGCAGCCCCGTTAATGCTGGAATGAAACTCACGCCGCCAGAATCATTAGCCTGTGCAGCCAGCTCGCTGATTTGCTCGGGTGAGTCGAACCAGCGCAGCTTTTCGCACACCCAGTTCAGGGCCGAACCGGTCGTCGGGACGAATGTTTCTACAGAGAAGTGCGAGCGTCCTTTTTGTCGGCGCGCGGTCATGGTGAGCGTACTTTCACAGCTTTTTTTCAATGTCGGCACCGTCGGCCCCATCATTAAATCAACAAAGCTGCCGGTCCCATGCATACACAACGCCTGCCCGCGCTCAGTGCAACCCAGCCCAATAGCCCCCGCAAACTGATCCCCGGCACACGCCCGGATCGGGACGCTGATCCCGAGGATATCTTCACGCGTAGAGCCAAAATCATCGGTATCATCGTGCAATTCAGGCAGCAATGACGTCGGGAACTTCAGCGTCTGCAGCCATGGCAAATGGTACTGATGCTCGTTGAGGCAATACGCGCCCGCAGAGGTGGCGTTGGTGGGGGTAGTGACACATTTTTTTTCTTCCGCCAGATGCCAGAGCAACCAACTGTCAACGGTGCCAAAAACCAGGGTTCCAGCCTGGTGCGCCCTCTTCACTGCCGGTGTATTGGCGATATGGTATGACGCCCAGAGGTAAGGTGAACGTATCCCAACCGGTCGTCCAATTACTGGCAGCAGTTTCGCATCCCATTCGGGGGCAAGTCGCGCCAGCTCATCCGTAAAACGCGCATCCTGCCAGACCATCGCAGGCGCCAGCGCCTTGCCAGTGATTGCATCCCAGAGCACCGCCGTTGAACGTTGCGTCGCAATCGCCAGCGCCACAATACGCATCTTGCTGTGCTGCGCATTGGCAATCGCTGTACGACACACCGCAATAGTGGCCTGCAAAATTTCATCAGCATCTTGTTCAACAACGCCATGGCGCTGGCTACTGACCTGAAGCGGCTGGTATTCAAGACAGTGGACCTGGCTATTTCGCCCCACCACTGCCGCACGCGTACCTGATGTACCTTCATCAATAGCCAGAATGACATCTTCATATTCAATCATTTTGTACTCCTGTTTGATTCCGGGGCCATCGACTCGGGATAGGGTGAATGGGGTGATTCAAACTGCGGGGCGCCAGGCTCGTTATCCGGCTGAATCGTGGTGCGAGTGGGATCCCATGGGATCACAAAGCAGACGATGCTGGCGAACAACGGCACGGCGGACATGATCAGGAAGGTCGTTTGCAGGCCGTAGAGATCACGGAAAACGGGGAAGATAAACAGACCGAGCGCCGCACCTATTGCCCCGAGCGCACCGACCACGCCATTTGCGCCTGCCCGCAGTTCACTGCGAAAAGAGAGGGATGAAAGGCTTTTCCCGTTTGCACCGGGTCCACCTGAGTGACAAAGAATAAACAACGCGGGGACCAGCAAAGAGGCCCACAGCGGCATACTGTCGCTGAACAGTCCCAGCGTGAGCAGTACGAGAAAAGCCACGGCAAAACCGATCGCCGAAGAGCGGCGCAAGCCCAGACGACGGCCGATTGCAGGAGACAAGAAACCGCCAACAATACCAAATACGTTAAAAAATAGTGAACACAAGGTTGCGTACACAAAGTTTTTACCGAACATCGCGGCACTAATAACCGGCAAATACCAGCCGACGCCAAAATACTGGATTGACTGGCAGACCTGAACCGTAGAAGCCAGAATCGTACGCGGTAAATATACGCCACGGAAGATTAGCAGTACATTTCTCGCCCCTTTTTCTGCTTGCCCAATAACAGGTTTTTGCTCCGCTTTTGACGCCAGAATAAAATTATCACCGTATATTTTATTCATAGCGATCACAGCATCAGAAAGCCGTGATTTTCTCGCCAACCATACCGGACTTTCTACTAAATAACGGAACTGGAAAAAAAGTACGATGAGTCCACATAACGCTGTCACGGCAATAGAATAACGCCAGATAGCATCCCCAACATCCCAGGAATAAAACATCAGCGCTAATGCCAGATTTAAACAAACCGCAACATACCAGACCCCTTGCCAGGTGTTTAAACGGCTTTTTAGTTTCACTGGCGTGAACTCTGCCAGCATCGCCATGGCCACGGCAAAATCCATCCCGTAAGACACGCCAACAAAGAAGCGGCCCACGATTATGGTGCTAAAACTGGAGGATGACATCACTAACAGCGCACCAATCACCGCCATTATTTTGGCGATTATCAGCGGTGGTACACGCCCCCAGCGATCGGCAATCCAGCCGCCAATGGGATTAAATAATATGGCAACCCACGATGAAAATGAGGTAAGTAACGCAACTTCAGTTGCGCTCAGATTTAAATTGCGGGTCATTGGATTTAATCCAGCACTAAGAGCTGAATTTGAAAAAGCATCAAGGAACAGGCCACCTAATGCCAACCACCAAATAACACCGGCTCTGCCACTGATTTTTCCGCGAGAGTCGATGCAATTGATAACATCATCAACGCCACGGATTTTTATCGGATTTGAGAATGAGCATGCGGACATGGCTTTCCCCTTCATAATATTCGGAAGAAGGTCGCCATTAGCTAAAAAAATGCAATAAGAGACCATCTTAATTTCACAGATAGTCTCTTATCTAAAATCTGTATTTTTCCACTCTAGAAGGTAAGAGAAAGCGTGTCAAAGCGACTTTTTGCCTCATCGTTGATTCTGTGACTTGTAGCACATATGTTAATAAATCATTACAAAAACAGGTCGCCATGAGCCATTTTTCCGTTCTCAGCGGATGGGAGCGCCGCTGTGAGTGTACGTAGTCGATGCGCTGGTGGCTGATTTACGCTGAACGATCGCAGATCTTCCTGTGCAACGTTATTGCAATATTCATCAAAAATGGGTGTTGAATACGAAATTCGCTTTTACTCTAAACTCCACCACCAAAATAAAAGTATTAAAATTCATATAGATAACAGCAAAAACATTTGATATTAATCATTTAAAAAACTTATTTTTCGTTATGTTGATCACATTAACATCAAAAGAATGGTGATCTTAAAATAGGTTTTAAATATTGTGGTCAGGCCGCTAGACCACAATAAGAGGATATATCATGAAAAGAAAAACAATGGGATGGCTTATCGTTTTTCTTCTTTTTATAGTTTACATGCTTAACTATATGGATCGTTCAGCATTGTCGATCACTGCTCCACTCATCGAAAAGGAATTAGGATTCAATGCTGCTGAGATGGGTATGATATTCAGCGCATTCTTTGTTGGTTATGCTCTATTTAACTTTATCGGTGGCTGGGCCAGTGACAGATTTGGCCCCAAGACAGTATTTCTGGTCGCCGCGTTACTCTGGTCATTATTTTGTGGGATGACCAGTCTGGTTACTGGCTTATGGACTATGCTGGCTGTTCGCGTGTTATTCGGCATGGCTGAAGGACCGGTCAGCGCGGCCGGAAATAAAATCATCAATAACTGGATTTCACGCAAGGAATCTGCAACTGCGATTGGTATTTTTAGCGCAGGTTCACCGTTAGGTGGCGCGATTTCTGGTCCGGTAGTTGGCATGCTGGCGCTTTCATTAGGCTGGCGTCCGGCATTCGGTATCATTTTCCTGTTCGGTTTAGTCTGGGTATTACTATGGTATTTCACTGCCAGTGATAAACCTTCAAAAAGTAAACACCTCGCCCCGGAAGAACGTGTCGATTTTGAAAACCATGATGACATCATTTTAGCGGATGACGGTAAAGCGATGCCTTCTCTCGGTTACTACATAAAGCAGCCTATGGTGTGGGCAACGACACTGGCCTTCTTCAGTTATAACTACATACTCTTTTTCTTCCTGACCTGGTTTCCAAGCTATCTTAACCACTCTCTACACCTTGATATTAAAGAAATTAGTATTGCAACCGTCATCCCGTGGGTAATTGGCGCGATCGGTATGGTATTGGGCGGAGTATGTTCTGATTTTATCTATCGCATTACAGGAAATGCCCTACTTTCTCGCCGTCTTATTCTCGGTGTTTGCCTGGCTGGCGCGGCGATCTGTGTGGCGGTTTCAGGAACGGTTACGACTATCGGCAGTGCCGTTGGACTGATGTCAGTCTCGTTATTCCTGCTGTATTTGACTGGACCTATATATTGGGCAGTTATTCAGGATGTCGTGCACAAAGATAAAGTGGGCAGCGTCGGTGGTGCCATGCATGGACTGGCAAATATATCCGGAATTATTGGCCCTCTGGTCACCGGGTTTATTGTCCAGTTTAGCGGTAAATATGATTACGCATTCTATCTGGCTGGGGCTATTGCGATTGTTTCCAGCTGTCTGGTATTCGTATTTGTCAAAAATAAAGGATTAAAAACAAATGAAAGTCAAAGCTGTTTACATCAATAAACCTGGTGAAATTGAAACCCGTTGGGTTGATTATCCGGAAAAGAAAGATAATGAAGTACTAATAAAAGTTGATGCTGCTGGGATATGTGGCTCTGATATTGGTGCATTTCGTGGTACTAACCCATTAGTAACCTATCCACGTATTATTGGACATGAAGTCACAGGCATTGTTATTAAACAAGGCAAGGGCATGCCAGCAAAGATTAAAGAAGGTGATCGCGTTATTGTTGATCCTTATATTTATTGTGGTCATTGCTACCCTTGCTCAGTAGGCAGAACAAATTGTTGTGAAAATCTAAAAGTAATTGGTGTGCATATTGATGGCGCAATGCAGGAGGTGGTTGCTCACCCCGCACATTTAATTCACAAAATCCCTGATGATGTCGCCTCAGAGATGGCTCCGTTAGCTGAACCACTGACTATCGCACTGCATGCGCTACATCGCGCCAAACTGACGGCCGGAGAGCATATCGCCATTATTGGTGCCGGTGCGATTGGCCTGATGGCGGCACTGAGCGCATTGCGCTACGGTGCGACCCCCATTCTGATCGATATCGTAGACGAACGACTTCAGTACGCAAAATCACTGGGCGTGCCTTACGTCATCAATCCGTCGAACATCCGGGTAATTGAGGCGATCAAAGAGATCACGCAGGGGACGATGGCGCAGGTTGTAGTCGAAGCATCTGGCGCCAACAGTGCAATTCGCGAAACTCTGGATCTTGCGTCATTTGCAGGTCGTATTGCTTTCACCGGCTGGCCAAAACAGGAGACATCGTTACCCACTAACCTGATCACGTTTAAGGAACTGGATCTGCGCGGATCGCGTACCAGTGCAGGTGAATTCGAAGAGGCGTTACAAATGCTGGCCACGCTGAACATTAATCCCGCGGATGTCGTCAGCAAGGTAGTGAATATTGATGATGTGCCTGACGCCGTGAAGGAACTTGATCAATACCCGGAACGCTATCTGAAGATCAATGCGACCTTTCATTAATTTTTCCAGGAGATAAAGCGATGGAACAAACCTGGCGTTGGTATGGCCCAAACGATCCCGTATCGTTGTCCGATGTTCGTCAAGCTGGTGCAACGGGTGTGGTAACTGCGCTGCACCATATTCCAAACGGTGAAGTCTGGTCCGTAGAAGAAATTCTCAAACGCAAAGAGATCGTAGAAAAAGCCGGTCTGGTCTGGTCGGTCGTGGAAAGCGTGCCGATCCATGAAGACATCAAGACCCACACGGGCCAGTACGATCTGTGGATCAAGAATTACCAGCAGACGCTGCGCAATCTCGCCCAATGCGGCATCTTTACTGTGTGCTACAACTTCATGCCGGTTCTGGACTGGACCCGTACCGACCTGGAGTATGTGCTACCCGACGGTTCAAAGGCTCTGCGCTTTGACCAGATTGAGTTTGCCGCATTTGAATTGCATATCCTCAAGCGCCCTGGTGCGGAAGCGGACTACAACGCGGAGGAAATTGCCCAGGCTCACCAGCGTTTTGCGGATATGAGCGAAGAGGACAAAGCCCGGCTGACGCGCAATATCATTGCCGGTCTGCCAGGTGCCGAGGAAGGATATACCCTGGACCAATTCCGTAGCCACCTTGCAACCTATAAAGATATCGACAAAGCGGCCCTACGGGAAAATTTCGCCTGGTTCCTGAAAGCCATTATCCCAGTCGCTGAAGAGGTAGGAGTACGAATGGCGGTTCATCCTGACGATCCACCGCGCCCGATTCTTGGCCTGCCGCGCATCGTTTCTACTATAGAAGATATGCAGTGGATGGTGGATACCGTAAACAGTGCGGCCAACGGCTTTACGATGTGTACCGGATCTTACGGCGTCCGCGCAGACAACGATCTGGTTGAGATGATCAAACAGTTCGGTCCGCGAATTTACTTTACGCACCTGCGTTCCACACAACGCGAAGAGAATCCCAAAACCTTCCATGAGGCAGCGCATCTCTCCGGTGATGTCGATATGTACAGCGTAGTGAAAGCGATAGTCGAAGAAGAACAGCGGCGTAAAGCTGAAGGCAACGCCTCACTTATCCCCATGCGACCCGACCATGGTCATCAAATGCTTGATGACCTGAAAAAGAAAACTAACCCAGGGTATTCCGCTATTGGTCGCCTTAAGGGCCTGGCTGAAGTACGCGGCGTTGAACTGGCTATCCAGCGCGCCTTCTTCAGTCAGTAACCACATTGCCGCATGGTATCCCCGCCATGCGGTTTTCACTTTCAGTCAGCACCAGTCTTTGATAGCGCATTATCAAAGAAGATCATCAATGACAGGAGTTTGTCATGGACAATAATCTCGCCACTGCACAGATTTCCACCCCACGCCCACGCAGGGATCGTTCACGCCTCGTTTCGCGCATCGTGCATCTTGGTTGCGGCGCTTTTCACCGCGCCCATCAGGCACTCTATACACATCATTTGCTGGAAAGCAGTGACAGCGACTGGGGCATATGTGAGGTCAACCTGATGCCCGGAAACGATGCCACACTGATTCAAAACCTGAAGGCGCAGGATCTGCTGTACACCGTTGCCGAACGCGGCGCACAAATGACAGAGCTTAAAATCATTGGCTCGATGAAAGAAGCGCTACATCCTGAATTTGACGGTTGTGAAGCCATTATCCACGCAATGGCACGTCCAGAAACTGCCATCGTTTCGCTGACCATCACCGAAAAAGGATATTGCACAGATGCCGCCAGCGGCGAGCTGGATCTGAATCATCCGTTTATCCAGCACGACATTGCCCACCCACAGTCCCCCAAATCAGCAATTGGTTATATCGTTGAAGCCTTCGCGCTACGCCGCCAGCAGGGATTGAACGCTTTTACTGTGCTGTCCTGCGATAACGTGCGGGAAAATGGCCACGTCGCAAAAACCGCTGTCCTGGGTTTGGCCGCCGAGCGCGATCCGCACCTGGCTGAGTGGATTGCCGAACAGGCAACGTTCCCATGCACAATGGTAGACCGCATCGTTCCAGCAGCAACAGAAGAGACGTTAGCGCAAATCGCCGAGCAGCTTGGCGTTTACGATCCCTGTGCCATTGCCTGCGAGCCATTCCGCCAGTGGGTTATCGAAGATAACTTTGTTAATGGACGTCCGGACTGGGATCGCGCGGGCGCACAGTTTGTGGAAGATGTGGTGCCGTTTGAAATGATGAAACTGCGTATGCTCAACGGCAGTCACTCATTCCTCGCCTACCTCGGTTATCTGGGCGGCTATGAGACGATTGCCGATACGATGACAAACCCGGCGTATCGCAACGCTGCGCTGGCGTTAATGCTTGACGAACAGGCCCCAACGCTGTCGATGCCTGAAGGTACAGACCTGGCAGGTTATGCGGAATTGCTTATCGCGCGCTTTACTAATCCAGCACTGAAGCACCGAACCTGGCAAATTGCGATGGATGGCAGCCAGAAATTACCGCAGCGTTTGCTGGATCCCATTCGGCTGCATCTGGCACGAGGGGAAGATTACCGTCATCTGGCTCTCGGTGTCGCAGCCTGGATGCGCTACGTCAGCGGTGTGGATGAAAAAAACAATCCGATTGATGTGGTGGACCCTCTGGCGGCACGGTATCAGGCGATAAATCAGCAATATCTGTCACCTGAAGAGCGTGTACGGGCGCTGCTGACAATCGACACCATTTTTGGGACGGATTTGAGCGACAACACAGACTTTATCAAACGCGTAACCGCTGCCTGTCAGCAATTGCACAGCGTAGGAGCACGTGCAGCGGTAGCCGCTCTAAATCATTAAATATTTTACTTCAAAGACCCACGATCTGTCTGACATAAGCCAGATGTTCCAGTGATTTTTGGTAAGCACCGTCAGCATCAGCCTGGCGGATCGCATCCACAATCGCTTTATGCTGAGTATTCATGCTGGTTAATACATCCCGATTGCCGGAACGCTTGTCCAGTCCGGCATACGGGATGTTAACGCGTTGTTCCCACAGCATTCGCGACATATCAAGCAGTACGCGGTTCTGGCTGGCTTCAGATACCGTTAAATGGAACTGCTTATCGAGGGAGTAAAAACCATGGACATTGTTTTCACTAATGGCTTTTTCCATGCTGAGGTGCAGCGCTTCAAGCTGACTAATAAGTTCATCTTTGCCTGCTTCTGCAGCAAGACGCGCGCAATGACTGTCAACCAACTCTCGCGAATAGAGTATTTCTTCAACCGTATAATCACTGGCGGAATGCTTTTTATCAGTAACAATAACGCCATTACCGGACTGGATGGTGATCCATCCTGAGATCTCCAGCACAATCAGCGCTTCTCTGAGCGATGCGCGACTCACGCCAAGTTGCTTCGCCAGTTCACGTTCAGGGGGCAAGAAGCTTCCTGGCGGAAAAATACTATCGTTGATGAGCTTAATGATGAGATTGGCTATCTTTTGATAGAGCCGCTCCTGTTTTACCTCAGGAATAACCATGTGCCTCCCGTTCTCTTATCTGTGCGATTTTTAACTGATTATCTTATCATTCCCGGAGTTAAGAAACGCATGTCTGAGTCAGTTCCTTGTAACAGCGGTAAACAAATTCACTCACCAGAGACCAAATCCTGCGCGCACGCCCAGGCGCTCGACCATGCCCACTGGAAGTTGTATCCACCCAGCCAGCCAGTGACGTCCATCACTTCACCAATAAAATAGAGTCCTGGCACTTTACGGGCTTCCATCGTGCGCGATGACAGCTCGTTGGTATCCACGCCGCCCAGCGTGACTTCAGCGGTACGATACCCTTCCGTACCGTTCGGCTGCACCCGCCACTCGGTCAGGGTCTCCACCAGCGTTTGCTGATCGCGCACGTTAAGCTGTTTTAGCGAGACATCCGGGATTTGCCCTAACTGCTGTAAACATTCCACCAGGCGTTTTGGCAACTGCATAGCAAGCGTATTCTTCAAGCTCTGATTAGGATGGGCGCTGCGTTGTTCATCCAGGAAGCTCGCAAGGTCAACATCCGGCAACAAATTAATGCTGACAAATTCACCTGGCTGCCAAAAACTGGAAATCTGCAGCACGGCCGGACCAGAAAGCCCGCGGTGCGTAAAGAGCAGGTTTTCACGAAATACGGTGCCGTCCTCGGCGGTGATAACGGAGGAAACGGATACGCCAGAGAGCACCTGAAGCTGCTCCAGCAGCGGCTTGTGTAAGGTGAAAGGCACCAGACCTGCGCGCGTCGGCAACACGTTCAGACCGAATTGTTCGGCAATTTTATAGCCAAACGGCGTCGCGCCCAGACCCGGCATCGAAAGACCACCAGAGGCGATAACCAGCTTTTTCGTGCCGACAGTCATGCCGTTCAGCGCCAGGATGAAATCTTCCCCCTCACGCTCAACGCTGAGGACTTCGCTACGTAACCGCATAGTTACGTTACCTTTTTCACACTCGTCCACCAGCATATCGACAATTTGCTGGGCGGAATCGTCGCAGAACAGCTGACCCAACGTTTTTTCGTGCCAGGCGATGCCGTGCTTGCCCACCAGATCGATAAAATCCCACTGCGTATAACGCGCCAGCGCCGATTTGCAAAAATGCGGGTTTTGACTCAAATACGCGGCAGGTTCGACATAAAGGTTGGTAAAGTTGCAGCGTCCCCCGCCAGACATGAGGATCTTGCGTCCCGGCTTTTTACCATTATCAATCAGCAGTACCCGGCTACCTGCTTGTCCTGCCTGCGCGGCACAAAACATACCCGCTGCGCCAGCGCCTATAATAACGGTATCAAACCTTTCCACGTTGCGATCCTCTCTAAAAAGCGGGGGTGAATTGTAAAGATTCCTCAGTGGTCGCACCAGCACCAAACTACCGATAAAGGGTATTTATCTGAAATATATAGGATAATTCTTTAGTGGTGTAAAACAAAGCAGGAGACAAATCAAAAAAACTCTATATTTCACTTTGCCCGCGCCGCCAAAGTCACTGATAATGCGCCGCGTTCATGTCCTCAAAATGGCGTAACGTCCTATGCTACATTTGTTTGCTGGCCTGGATTTACATACCGGGCTTTTACTATTGCTTGCTCTGGCTTTCGTGCTGTTCTATGAAGCAATTAACGGCTTCCATGACACAGCCAATGCTGTCGCAACCGTGATCTATACCCGTGCAATGCGTTCGCAATTGGCGGTGGTCATGGCTGCGTTGTTCAACTTCTTTGGTGTTTTGCTGGGTGGTCTCAGCGTAGCGTATGCCATCGTGCATATGCTGCCAACGGATCTGCTGCTAAATATGGGATCGTCACATGGCCTCGCCATGGTGTTCTCCATGCTGCTGGCGGCAATTATCTGGAACCTGGGTACCTGGTACTTTGGTTTACCTGCATCCAGCTCCCACACGCTGATTGGCGCGATTATCGGTATTGGTTTAACCAATGCGTTGATGAACGGCACCTCGGTGGTGGACGCACTTAACATCCCGAAAGTGATGGGTATTTTTGCCTCGCTAATCATCTCGCCGATTGTCGGTCTGGTGGTTGCTGGCGGCCTTATATTCATTCTGCGTCGCTACTGGAGTGGTACGAAAAAACGTGCCCGTATCCACCTGACACCGGCAGAACGTGAAAAGAAAGACGGCAAGAAAAAGCCGCCGTTCTGGACGCGTATCGCACTGATCCTCTCCGCTATCGGCGTGGCGTTTTCTCACGGCGCGAACGATGGCCAGAAAGGCATTGGTCTGGTGATGCTGGTGCTGATTGGCGTAGCGCCTGCAGGCTTCGTGGTGAATATGAATGCTTCCGGTTACGAAATTACCCGTACCCGCGATGCTATCAATAACGTCGAAGTCTTCTTCCAACAACGCCCGGACCTGCTCAAGCAGGCGACTGGCGTAGACCAGTTGATTCCGTCCCCGACGGAAACGGTCACAACGGCATCGACAGAGTTCCATTGCCACCCAGCGAATACCATCAACGCGCTTGAGCGTGCGAAAGGTATGCTGGCGAATCTGGAAACCTACGACAAGTTAAGCGTTGAACAGCGTGGCCAGCTGCGCCGTATTATGCTGTGTATCTCTGATACCACGGATAAAGTGGTGAAATTGCCTGGCGTAAGCGCTGACGATCAACGTCTGCTGAAAAAACTGAAAGCTGACATGCTGAGCACCATTGAGTACGCGCCTATCTGGATCATTATGGCCGTCGCACTGGCGCTGGGTATTGGTACGATGATTGGCTGGCGTCGCGTAGCCACCACCATTGGTGAGAAAATCGGTAAGAAAGGCATGACCTATGCCCAGGGGATGTCGGCGCAGATGACCGCCGCAGTCTCTATCGGTCTTGCCAGCTACACCGGTATGCCCGTTTCCACCACCCACGTTCTCTCCTCTTCCGTTGCGGGAACGATGGTTGTTGATGGTGGCGGTTTACAGCGTAAGACGGTAACCAGCATTCTGATGGCCTGGGTCTTCACCCTGCCGGCGGCGATTATTCTTTCCGGGGTGCTGTACTGGCTCTCCCTGAAGCTTATCTAAGCGGATGCACGGTAAAAAAGCGGGTCAGGAAACTGACCCGCTTTTTTTGTATCTGTCGTTGGTAATCAGTGCCAGATAATCAGCGCAACCATGCTGATTAGCACCAGTCCGCATAACGCGCTGGTAAGAATGAACTGGCCGCGAACCCGCTCACAGCGGCGAATAAATTCATCATCATGGTGATCGCGGTAACGCTGAGCGTAGATATACCACACCAGACGCATCTGCTTGTTGGGTTGCCCATGCGAGGTAAAAAATCCCCCACCATCGACATACTGGTAAAGTAATGGATCGCAACCACGAAGTACCACTAACAGTGCGCGTAACGAAGAAAAATAGCGCGCCATATTAACAATGCAAACGACACACAAAGCCCAGAACAACGCAATGGTGCTTATCATATCTCCTCCCCGGCGACCCGCCCACGGAACTCCTTTCCGGGACTACCGCTCCCCGATACCCTACCAATCATTCAGTGAAGAGTGCTACCGAAACCGCTCGTGTTAGTATCACGCATCCGAGCGCCTCTCTAAATAGTGTAGGAGATTAGTTAATTTTTTTGCCAGAAGGTTAATCGCTATCAATGCAATTAACTAAAAAATTTGTTTAACTGCTTGGCAAGCAAGGCGGATTGACGGATTATCCAGGTCGCTATAATGTAAGGATAGTCCTTATATGGTACGTTTTTACGACTGGGCTAGCCCCGCGCATAAGGTTCGCAGGACGCGAATGACGCGGCGGCAAATAAACGCCAGCAGGCTAGTCATCGACAACTTATGGAAGGAGTAACACTATGGCTTATAAACACATTCTTATCGCGGTTGATCTTTCTCCGGAAAGCAAAGTTCTGGTTGAAAAAGCGGTCTCTATGGCGCGGCCTTACAATGCTAAAGTCTCCCTTATCCACGTTGACGTAAACTATTCCGACCTGTACACCGGGCTAATCGACGTGAATCTGGGCGACATGCAGAAACGTATTTCTGAAGAAACCCACCACGCGTTAACCGAGCTGTCCACCAATGCAGGCTACCCTATCACCGAAACCCTGAGCGGTAGCGGCGACCTGGGCCAGGTTCTGGTTGATGCCATCAAAAAATACGACATGGATCTGGTCGTTTGTGGTCACCACCAGGATTTCTGGAGCAAACTGATGTCCTCCGCACGTCAACTGATCAACACCGTCCACGTCGACATGCTGATTGTTCCGTTGCGTGACGACGAAGAAGCATAAAATGCTTGCCGCCGGGAGATAACCCGTCCCGCAGCAAACAGTAAAGCCTGTAAACGCCCGCCCGCGCGGGCGTTTTTGTTTTTATCATTCGGACACAATTAGTACATCAACCCAACAAATAAATCATAATTAGTGTGATCAACTAATTGGATCGGAAACTATCTGTATAATACTCTACCCGCACGGCTAATCGCCGCAGTCTATAACAAAACAAGACTTTTTCGGCGCGTTTAAGTATACGCGTTCATACTTTTCGGGATGGCTTTGAAAGGCGATGGAATATGAATAAAACTGCACCTACGGGCTTGCTGCAGCAACCTCGTCCGTTCTTCATGATCTTCTTTGTGGAATTATGGGAACGATTTGGCTATTACGGCGTTCAGGGCATCCTGGCGGTATTTTTTGTTAAGCAACTCGGTTTTTCTCAGGAACAGGCATTCGTCACCTTTGGTGCTTTTGCCGCACTGGTCTACGGCCTGATCTCGATCGGCGGCTACGTCGGCGACCACCTGTTAGGGACCAAGCGCACGCTGGTACTCGGTGCGATTGTGCTGGCGATCGGCTACTTCATGACCGGGATGTCGCTGCTCAAGCCCGATCTGATCTTTATTGCTTTGGGTACCATTGCCGTGGGTAACGGGTTATTTAAAGCCAACCCGGCAAGCCTGCTGTCAAAATGCTATCCACCGAAAGACGCCCGACTGGATGGCGCTTTCACCCTGTTTTATATGTCGATTAACATCGGTTCGCTGCTGTCGCTGTCGCTGGCGCCGGTGATTGCCGATAAGTTTGGCTACGCGGTGACCTACAACCTGTGCGGGGCCGGGCTTATCGTCGCGCTGCTGGTCTACTTTGCCTGCCGTGGGATGGTGAAGAATATCGGTTCTGAGCCAGATCATAAGCCGCTGAATTTCCGTAATCTATTCTGCGTGCTGGCCGGTACGGTAGTGACGATATTTATCTGCGCCTGGCTGATGCATAACGTGAAGATTGCCAACCTGGTGCTGATTGTCCTGTCGATTGCCGTGACGATCATCTTCTTCCGCCAGGCCTTCAAACTGGATAAAACCGGGCGTAACAAAATGTTCGTGGCTTTTATCCTGATGCTAGAAGCGGTAGTGTTCTATGTGCTGTACGCACAGATGCCAACGTCACTTAACTTCTTTGCTATCAATAACGTACACCATGAAATTCTTGGTTTCGCCATCAACCCGGTAAGCTTCCAGGCGCTGAACCCGTTCTGGGTGGTAGTGGCAAGCCCGGTACTGGCCGCAATTTATACCCGTCTGGGAAACAAAGGTAAGGACCTGACCATGCCGATGAAGTTTACGCTCGGTATGTTCCTGTGCTCGCTGGGTTTCCTGACCGCCGCCGCTGCCGGGATGTGGTTTGCCGATGCGCAGGGACTGACGTCGCCGTGGTTTATCGTGCTGGTGTATCTGTTCCAGAGTCTGGGTGAACTGCTGATTAGCGCCCTGGGACTGGCGATGGTCGCCGCGCTGGTACCGCAGCACCTGATGGGCTTCATTCTTGGGATGTGGTTCCTGACCCAGGCCGCCGCTTTCCTGATGGGAGGTTATGTCGCGACGTTCACCGCAGTACCGGAAAACATCACCGACCCACTGCAAACGCTGCCTATCTATACCAATGTCTTCAGTAAGATAGGCCTGGTGACGCTGGCGGTAACGGTAGTGATGGCGATTATGGTGCCATGGCTGAACCGAATGATTAATACGCCAAGTACCGAACAGTAATACTCAGTGCCGGATGCGGCTACCGCCTTATCCGGCCTACATTCAACAAGCCCGATTGCCTCGCGCTATCGGGCATTTTCACTCACTACCCTTTGCGCGCGTCTATCCACTCCTGTACTTCCACCACAAAGGTGTCCGGTGCTTTGCGGTACATTTTGCGCGCCAGGTCCAGAATCGTATGCTGGCCGAGCGCTTCTTCCATTCGCTGCTGCGCCATATCCATCACCGAACGCACACCGCAAATGCCTTCACAGGCCCACTCCGGTGGATGCTCCTCAAATACCGCCAGCCGCTGACGGATCTCGCGGCACTCAAAGATGCGTTTATCGCCATCAATGGCGTTGGCCACGTCCAGCACGGTGATCTCCTCCGCCGGTTTCGCCAGTTGGAAACCGCCGCCCTTCCCTTCGCTGCTCCGTACCAGCCCGGCCTTCGACAGACGGGTAAAGATTTTGGCCAGATAGTCATACGGTACGCGCTGCAGCTCGGCGATTTCGCGCACGCTCATATCACGTGCGTCGCCTTTGCTGTCCACCATACACATCAGGCTATGGATGCCGTACTCAACCCCGGAACTGTAAAATGCCATGCTCTTATCTCAGCCAAAATGAATCTGAGTATATTGTAGCTTTTTCGCATCACGCATTCCAGATACCGGATAACACCTGCAAATAGATTAAAATTAAAAACTATATTTATCATAAAGATAATAACAAAGCGCCGGACTCGATCCGCGACAGGACTGAAATCTCATTGCAATCCATAACTACGACCAATAAAATCCGAGTAAATAAATCGAAGTCACCAGTGAGATAAGCATCATGCAAAAACAAATTCTGATCGTGGGCGCCGGCTTTGCCGGGATGTGGGCAGCGCTGAGCGCCGCGCGTTTAGCGGACAAAAATCAGCAACATATTGATATTACTGTGATTGCACCCCAGCCCGAGCTGCGCGTGCGTCCACGCTTTTATGAAAATGCCGTTCAAACGTTGGTCGCTCCGCTACAGCAGCTGTTCGAGGTCACTGGCATACACTTTTTACAAGGGCATGTAGAACAGATTCTGTCGGGATCCCGCGAAGTTAGCTGGCAAGACACCAACGGAGAAAACCATCTGCATCGCTATGACCGCCTGGTACTGGCCAGCGGCAGCCACGTTAACCGCGACGCCGTTTCCGGTGCCGCCGAACACGCCTTTGATCTCGACCAACTGGAGAGCGCCGCGGTGCTTGAGCAGCACATTAAAGATCTGGCCTTACAGCCGGAGAGTGAGGCCCGCAATACCGTGGTGGTTTGCGGCGGCGGCTTTACCGGAATTGAGATGGCGCTGGAATTACCCGGCCGTCTGCGCGAAATTTTAGGGGCTGATGCTAAGACCAGAGTAGTCGTAGTTGAACGCAGTGCACAACCGGGCGGACGCTGGAGTCAGGCGCTGCGCGATGTGATTATCGACGCTTCCGCCGAGCTGGGCGTGGAGTGGCTGGTCAACGCGGAAGTAGAGAGCGTCGACGCGGCTGGCGTAACGCTGAAAGATGGGCAGGTTATCGCTTCACAAACGGTGATCTGGACCGTCGGCGTCCAGGCGAGCGACCTGACCGCACAGATTAACGCCCCACGCGATCGTCAGGGACGCCTGCATGTGAACAAGAACCTCCAGGTACTGGGTCATGAGGATATCTACGCCACCGGCGACGTCGCCTATGCGGCTACCGATGACAAAGGCAATCATACGCTGATGACCTGCCAGCACGCCATTCTGCTGGGGAAATTTGCCGGTAATAACGCGGCGGCGAGTCTGCTGAACGTCGCGCCGCTGCCGTATCGTCAGGAGATGTATGTCACCTGTCTGGATCTCGGCGCGTGGGGGGCGGTATACACCGAAGGATGGGATCAGCAGGTGAAACTGACGCGTGAAGAGGCGAAAAAGCTGAAGTTATCGATTGTCAGCGAGCTGATTTACCCGCCGAAGGCGGAGCGCGAAGCGGCGTTTGAGATTGCGGACCCGCTGGCGCCGTTTGTTTAAGCCGTAATGCCGGATGCGGCTACCGCCTTATCTGGCCTACAAATAATTGAGAATCGTAAGCCCGATAAGCGTAGCGCCATCGGGCAATCCGTTACTCAGTCAGAGGGGTTCCGGCATAAATATCAAACCGATGCCCTTTGGTCACCACCGCGTTAGGCGTGGCCACGTCAGCCAGCGGCGGCGCGTAGTCCGGGCGTTTCACTACCACACGTTTAGTCGCTAGCTGACGCGCCGGTTCCAGCAAGCCGTCAGCGTCGAGATCCGGCCCCACCAGCGACTGAAACACGCGCATCTCTTTCTTTACCAGCGCGCTTTTTTGCTTATGCGGGAACATCGGATCGAGGTACACGACCTGCGGGCGTGGGGTAATATCGGTTAACGCTGTCAGACTCGAGGCATGAATCAGCTGTAAACGTTCCTGAAGCCAGCCGCCAATTTCCGCATCGGCATAGCCGCGCGCCAGGCCGTCATCGAGTAACGCGGCGACCACCGGATTGCGTTCCAGCATCCGCACACGGCAGCCGACGGAGGCCAGCACAAACGCATCGCGCCCCAGCCCGGCAGTGGCATCGACCACGTCCGGCAAATAATCGCCTTTAATGCCGACGGCTTTCGCCACCGCTTCACCACGACCACCGCCGAATTTACGTCGGTGCGCCATCGCCCCGCCGACAAAATCGACGAAGATGCCGCCGAGTTTCGGTTCGTCGCGTTTACGTAGTTCCAGATGTTCCGGCGTCATCACCAGCGCCATCAGGTTGTCTTCATCATGCTCCAGCCCCCAGCGGGCGGCCAGAACAGATAAGGCGCCGTCTCCGGCGCCCGTTTCATCCAGTAAACAAATTTTCACGCGAACAATCAGCCCTTGATGCCGTAATGCGCCAGCATGGCGTCGAGCTGAGGTTCGCGGCCACGGAAGCGTTTGAACAGCGTCATCGGCTCTTCCGAACCACCGCGAGTCAGGATGCTATCGAGGAACGACTGACCGGTTTCACGGTTGAAGATGCCCTCTTCTTCAAAGCGGGAAAATGCGTCCGCCGCCAGCACATCGGCCCACAGGTAGCTGTAGTAACCCGCTGCGTAGCCGCCAGCAAAAATGTGGCTGAAGGCGTGCGGGAAGCGGCCCCAGGTTGGGCCCGGCACCACGGCGACCTGTTTCTTAATTTCGGCCAGCGTCTCAAGGACTTTCGCCCCCTGCTCTGGGTTAAACTCCGCGTGCAGGCGGAAGTCGAACAGGCCGAACTCCAGCTGACGCAGAATAAACAGCGCCGCCTGGTAGTTCTTCGCCGCCAGCATTTTATCCAGCAACTCTTTCGGCAGCGGTTCGCCGGTTTCATAGTGACCAGAGATAAACGCCAGCGCCTCCGGCTCCCAGCACCAGTTTTCCATAAACTGACTCGGCAGTTCGACCGCATCCCACGGCACACCGCTGATACCGGAAACACCAGCGGTTTCGATGCGGGTCAGCATATGGTGCAGGCCGTGACCGAACTCGTGGAAGAGGGTGATCACTTCGTCGTGAGTGAACAGCGCCGGTTTACCATTTACCGGGCGGTTGAAGTTACAAGTCAAATACGCGACCGGTTTTTGCAAAGAACCATCAGCTTTACGCATCTGGCCTACGCAGTCATCCATCCACGCCCCGCCGCGCTTGTTTTCACGGGCATACAGATCGAGGTAGAAGCTACCGCGCAGTTCGTTATTTTCGTCATACAGTTCGAAGAAACGTACATCCGGATGCCAGACATCAACATCTTTACGCTCTTTAGCGGTGATGCCGTAAATACGCTTAACCACTTCAAACAGGCCGTTAACCGCTTTGTTTTCCGGGAAGTACGGACGCAGCTGTTCGTCACTGATGCTGTAGAGGTGCTGTTTTTGTTTTTCGCTGTAGTAAGCGATATCCCACGGCTGCAACTCATCGACGCCAAATTCGGCTTTGGCAAAGGCACGCAATTGCGCCAGCTCTTTTTCGCCTTGTGGACGCGCGCGTTTTGCCAGATCGGTTAAGAAATCCAGCACCTGCTGCGGGTTTTCTGCCATTTTAGTGGCAAGTGATTTGAAGGCGTAGTTTTCAAAGCCCAGCAGTTGCGCCAGTTCGTGACGCAGCGCGAGGATCTCTTCCATCACCTTGCTGTTGTCCCACTTACCGGCGTT
>OKVL01000475.1_pt1 | contig 24732 bp, 20 predicted proteins | sample 1606791 | NCBI WGS metagenome assembly OKVL01 (sample SAMN03281006, study PRJEB24777) | human gut metagenome | isolation source: fecal sample PR165 from 1 month old male Malay infant, vaginally delivered...
GCGTTCCTGGCCACAAAAAAAGATTTCCTTAGAAAGGTATGACCACAGAGTAACTTAAAAAACAAAGCAACAAAATTAACAATAATGAAATAAATAACATTAATTAATAACACTTCAATAGCTTTCATCGATCTTTTATCGTATTTACGATCTGCCAAACCTATCGTTTAAATCTATCAAAATATTTATATTGATCGTTTTTATCGATCGTATATTCTGTATGAAATAAATGCTATTGACGGCATTTTTATTACCAGCGCAGTCAGAAAAATTCTTCTCTCTTGCGTTGTGTCGCACCAGAAAATTATCAAGGATTACGCTTAAAAATTTACGTAACATCTATTCAAATAGATTTCGATTAGCAAGAACATCCAAAAATACACACTTTCAGCACCCGGGCTAACAGGTTTTAAGTAGCTTGCTTACATTGAGAGCGGTGATAACTCACTGAGAATTGCGCATGATGATATCGTTAAAAAAAACGGAAAATATAAATTTCGTTAATACATTTAAAGACTATTTTTGTGTAGGCATCGCATTTTTTGCTTTACAGTTTGTCGCTGGTCATCTCAGTAAGCAGGAAGATATTGCGGGTGCAACCCTGCATTTTTACGATCTCACTTTACCTCTCATTTCCGCATTACTGGTTTTATACAGGCAAAAGGCATTCCCCATTTTAGGTGCCTTTTTCTTGTATGCGCTCTACTCTTACTCATTAGATTCGCTGCTAACGTTATCAGCTCAGGTACTGGCCGCACTCATTAGCCAGACATTCTATGTGTTCTCGACAGGTAAACGAAGTGCCGTAAGCTTTGGCCGCAGCCAGCTTACAACCCTACGTATTGTTTGGCTGGTGTGCTGCAATTCCTTACTCTTTATCTCGATTGAGCACTGGTTCCAGTCGCGAGTTATTTCTGAACCAATGACTCATCTTTTTACACTGCAAACATTAATTAACTTGCAGTGGTTGATGAACTCTTGCCTGACAGGGATCCCTTTTTGTTACCTGTTGCTCAGAAGCGTTCAAAATCCAGTATGGTGTATTTTACACATCAGGCATGTGAAGACATTGATAAAATCCGGCCCACCTATTTTATGTCAAGTATTATGGCTGGTCCTGTTAGTCTGCATTATGTCTGCTTTGATTGTCAGCAGACAGGATATACTCATATTTACTGACTACTCATTACTGTGGCTTCTTCCGCTCATGCTATGGGGAGTGATCTGTATTGGTCATGCTTTCATATCCCCTGTTTGGGTAGCGATGCTCATCTTGCTAGGATATAACATAAATAGTTATATCCCACCCGCTGACGATAAAAACTATTTACATAGTCTGGTGATTTCTTCTACGGTCGTGTTTGTCTTTTCGCTGACGATTGTCGTTGCCGGTGTACTTGCCATTCGTAACCGAAAATACCTCCGACGCCTCAAACAACTTTTTAGATCAGAGCCTAATACTGGACTGCCTAACTTTCAGGCCCTGCAAATGGATATTCGTAAATACTCAACTGAGTGTCTGTGTTACATCCGTTGTACTGAACTGAACACGCTAGAGCAAACGCATGGTATCGAGTTCCGTTTTGAGTTTGTAAAAGGGTTAAGCACCTATGTGCGTAAATTAATAAGCGGTGACGATAATATCTATTATGCCCCAGGTCACGGGATAATTCTTCGCCTTAATGCCATACCTGACATTTCTGAACTGCATAAAAAACTAAACTCTTTCCGTTTTATCTGGAAAGACTACCAATTGGGGTTATCTTGCGGTATGGCGTATACCACCGAGAAAAACCTGATTAAAAATTTATCGCTAGCTATTAAGCAGCTTAATACCCAAAGTTACATCTCGTTGATGCAGGGGCAACCGTTATTACTCAACCCACAAATGCCGGGTGATAGAATTGTCAGTCAGGCTGTGATTCGTCATATGTTGCAAAAAGCTATCGACAGACAATCGTTTGAACTTATGGCCCAACCTATCGTATCAACAATGTTGGTTGTTCAACCGATCGTGTCAACCACTGGACTGACACGTTATCACGAGATACTTATTCGGATAAAAATGGTTGATGGTAAATTAATCTTTCCAGATACCATCCTACCGGTTGCACGCGAGGCAGGACTACTCCCTGCGCTGGATATCACCGTGATTGAACAGACATTTCGTTTTATACAGTCACGACAGAAATCTGAACCCAACAGCCATTTTTCTATTAACCTGACCCCAGATTCGCTTAATAAAATTGATTTTCTTGATAATGTTTTCACCTTGTTTAGAAAATACGCCATCGCACCGGAACGTATCATTTTTGAAGTCATTGAATCAGATATCATTGATAACGCCAATGTCACTGATGTTCTGAGAGCATTACGTAAAGCCGGTTCGAAAATTGCTATTGATGATTTTGGAACCGGAGCATCCAGTTATTCTCGTTTACGAACGTTAGACGCTGACATTCTGAAGATTGATGGCTCATTCATCCGTAATATTCTGACCGATGAGTTTAGTCGATGCGCGGTCAGATCATTCTGCGAAGTGGCGAAACTGAAAAAAATGGAAGTCGTCGCGGAGTTTGTTGAAAATGAGGAAATTGAAAAGATGCTAATCACGATGGGTATTGGTTGGTTACAGGGATACCATATAGGAAAACCCGTTCCTATAGAGTTAGCTCAATTGTAATTCAGTTATTATAATAATAATTATCTTACAACATTGATTCACTTACCGGCTCCCGTGCCGGTTTTTTTATTGCCTAATGCAAGCTGTACATTAATTAAAGCAGCTATGCCGCAACTGTCTGCCGCGGCATAGCGTATTTTATTTTTAGCCCAATTCAGCCGAAAGCTATTGTTGATTCCGCTTCCATTACTCCCAGGCCCGCTCAGTTTTCGCCGCGTCAAACTGCGGCGGCGGCTTACGAAAACGTCCGGTCAGCCAGGCGAGATACACCAACCCTAACCCGGCCCATACCAGTCCCAGCGTCAGCGATGTCACCTCCAGATTGACCCACAGTACGGCAACCGTGGCGGCGCCAACCATTGGCAATACCAGATAGTGCAATTTCTCCTGCCAGGTATGTTTACGTCCTTCACGCCGCCAGAAGTGGTTAAACACCGACAAATTGACGAACGTAAAGGCCACCAGCGCGCCAAAGTTAATCAACGCAGTGGCGGTCACCAGGTCAAAAAACAGCGCCGACAGCGCCACAATGCCGACCATAATGACGTTTAGCGCAGGGGTGCGCCATTTCGGATGAACATAACCGAAGTACTTCTCCGGGAAGACGTTATCCCGGCCCATCACGTACAGCAAACGAGATACACTGGCATGTGACGCCAGGCCTGACGCCAGCGTATTCACAAAAGTCGTACACAGGAAAATGGACTGGAACAGTTTGCCGCCGACATACAGCGCAATCTCCGGCAGCGCCGCATCCGGGTCTTTAAAGCGGCTAATATCCGGGAAAAACAGCTGCATAAAGAACGAAGCGGCAATGAAGATCAACCCACCGTACAGGGCGGTGAGGAAAATAGCTTTCGGGATGGTACGCGCCGCATCCGGCGTCTCTTCAGAAAGCGTCGTCACCGCATCAAAGCCGAGGAACGAGAAGCAGACGATGGTCGCCCCGGTGATTATTGGGATCAAATGTGCATTCTGGCTAATAAATGGTTGCAGCGACCAGACGGTGCCGACCCCCTCGCCTTTATGCAGTCCCTGTACCACGAGGAAGATAAACACGGCGATTATCGCCACCTGCACCAGCACAAACAGCGCATTGAAGTTCGCCACCAGATTAACGCTTTTCAAATTGGCCGCGGTGAGGATCGCCACGAACATCACCACCCAAATCCATGGCGCAACCTCCGGGAACAGCGCGGAGAGGTAAATTTTCGCCAGCAGGACGTTAATCATCGGCAGGAAAAGGTAGTCAAGCAGCGACGACCAGCCAACCATAAACCCCACGTGCGGATTGATGGCTTTTTGCGCATAGGTGTAGGCCGAACCGGCCTGCGGAAACTGGCGTACCAGCTTACCGTAACTGATGGCGGTGAACAGCACCCCCGCCAGGGCCAGCAGATAGGAGGCCGGAACATGGCCATTGCTGACGCCCGAAACAATCCCAAAGGTGTCAAACACCGTCATCGGCGTGAGATAGGCCAACCCCATCACCACCACCTGCCACAGTTTCAGGGATTTTCGCAGTTGTGTTTTGCCCGGCTGGGCTGCAACGTCCACAGGAGAATTAGTCGACATAGCGATCCTCCCCGCAACGAGTCCAGGTCTGCGTTCGAAACGTTGGTAACGCAAACCTGAGTCGTGTCGGGGCGGATCTCCAAAAGTAAGGCGTCAATGTCGTACGGCAAAGGTGTGGTCCGTACTTACTGCGGGAGCCATGGATGCTCACGCGGGGCTGGTTTTTAAACACTGGCATCATCACATTTCCTCGTCACAAACTCTGTCGGTTATCTGAAGACCCGTTGTCGCCCGCGCTCCATTACGCGACATCCGGGAAATGGCAGGTATTCCTGCAATTTTTACGGGCTGGCTCCGCTCAGCCCGCATGATGCGACTTCTTTTTAAATGACCTGTTCGACGGTCAGGCGTTTTTCAACATCCACTCAATTTCAGTGTCGGTGATAAGACGTTCAAACTGGATTAATTCATCGTTTTTACAGGCGTGATACACGTGGCTAAAACGCTCCCCCAATAATTCACGCAGACTGTCGTTTTGCATAAACTCCCACAGCGCATCGCTCTGACGGATCGGGAACGGCAAACCTTCCTGCTCCAGTCCGTTACCTTCCACCTCTTCCTGTAACGGCAGCTCGTTATCCAGACCATGGAGGATCCCGGCCAGAATGGTCGACATCACCAGATAAGGGTTGGCATCAGCCCCCGCCACACGGTATTCAACCCGATGATTATCACGATCGCCGCAGGGAATGCGCAGCGCCACAGTACGGTTGTTATGCCCCCAGGAAGCCTGGGTAGGGACGTACATCCCCGGCTGGAAGCGACGATAAGAGTTCACATTTGGCGCCAGCAGCGCCATCGACGCGGGCATCAGATCAATCATCCCGGCAAGCGCACGCTTAAGTAACGCGGAATCATCGCCATTCGCATCGGCCAGCACGTTCTCGCCTTTGTTATTCATAATGCTGATGTGGATATGCATCCCGCTACCGGCATGCTCCTCATAGGGCTTTGCCATAAAGGTGGCATGCATCTTATGTTTCTCCGCCACCAGCCGCACCAGGCGCTTCAGCGCCAGCGCATCGTCACATGCGTCGAGTACGTTATCGGTATGGATGAGATTGATTTCAAACTGACCAGGAGATGCTTCGGCCACCGCACCGTCGGCCGGGATCAACTGCAGACGGGCCAGTTCGTCGATATCGTTCAGCACATCAGCAAAGTGGTTCAGGTTATCAACGGAGTAAACCTGACTTTGGGTATTACGATCGTCCGTTCCCGGCGCGCATGGCGGCTGCAGATAACCTTCGGGATCGCGCTTGCGATCGAGTAAATAGAACTCCAGCTCTACCGCTACGACGGGGAACAAACCGCGCTGGCGCATTTTCTGCCAGAGTCGGTTGAGAACGTTCCGCGGCTCAACGTCAAAGGGAGCGCCATCTTCATCCAGCATTGTCAGCATCATCTGGCCAATAAATTCCGGATCGGCGGCCGAAGGGGTTAACGTTCCGAGTACCGGCACACAGGTCCTGTCCGGTTCGCCAAGTTCTTGTCCTAATCCCGCCTCTTCCACCACATTGCCCAGAATGTCCATCGCGAACACCGATGCGGGAAAATAACAGCCCTTCTCTAACTTAGACAATCCCGACACGGGAATGCGTTTACCGCGAAAACAACCGTTAAGGTCGGTTAACAGCACATCGACAAACTGCGTGTTGGGATAACGTTCCAGATATTGCTTCACTTCGCGCGCAAACGCGCTACTTCGCCTCTCTTCAGAATGCTGAACAAAATTCTCAACTTCTACGATATTGGTTTCCATGATTCACCGCCGTTGGCCTGGTAAGCTTTCTGTGATTTGACTGTTAAATATAATGTCCACCCTTCGACTCTGGATGCAAACAATTTGTTTGTCAAATGTTAAATTAAGTTTGCTAGAAGGTTATTACGCTGCTAGATTGAGAAAATAATGAACGGAATTGCACAACAAGGAACCGTTTGGCAATAATTTATTCCAAAACGTGAGGTCGATCATGGGCAATATATTTGACAAGCCAGTTATTGGTGTAGTGATGTGTAGGAACAGGCTTAAGGGTCACGAGACCCAGACTCTGCAAGAAAAGTACCTGAATGCGGTTTTGAATGCCGGTGGATTACCGATAGCGTTACCTCATGCGCTCGCGGAGCCAGAATTACTGAACGCGCTGTTACCAAAACTGGATGGTATCTTCCTGCCTGGAAGCCCAAGCAATGTGCAACCGCACCTCTATGGTGAAAATGGCGATGAGTCTGACGCCGATCCGGGGCGTGATCTTCTGAGCATGGCGCTAATTACCGCCGGGCTCGAAAGGCGCATTCCCATTTTCGCCATCTGCCGGGGCTTACAGGAATTAGTTGTCGCCACTGGCGGGACTCTGTATCGTCGCCTGTGCGATCACTCACAGTTCCTGGAACATCGTGAAGATGCGGAACTCCCGGTGGAGCAGCAATACGCCCCATCTCATGAAGTCCAGGTTCAACAGGGAGGATTGCTGTCGCAATTAATACCAGGTTGCAGCACGTTTTGGGTTAACTCCTTACATGGTCAGGGCGCAAAAACGCTTGGCCCGCAGCTGCGTGTGGAAGCACGATCGCAGGATGGATTAGTGGAAGCGGCCAGCGTTCACGACCATCCTTTCGCGCTCGGCGTGCAGTGGCACCCGGAATGGAACAGTAGCGAATACGCCCTGTCGCGTTTGTTACTTGAAGGTTTTATCACCGCTTGTCAGAACCACCTCGCTGAAAAACAGCGACTCTGACCACTACTGTTAAGGAAATGCAATTATGAGCGATGACGGCCTGGCGCCGGGTAAACGTTTGTCAGAGATCCGCCAGCAATTGGGTCTTTCGCAACGTCGTGCCGCCGAACTGTCTGGGTTGACGCATAGCGCCATCAGTACCATAGAGCAGGACAAAGTCAGTCCTGCCATCAGTACGCTGCAAAAGCTATTGAAAGTATATGGACTGTCGCTCTCCGAGTTCTTCGCGGAACCGGAAAAGCCTGACGAACCGCAGGTGGTTATCAATCAGGATGATTTGATTGAGATCGGGAGTCAGGGAGTATCCATGAAGTTAGTTCACAACGGAAATCCGAATCGTACGCTGGCAATGATGTTTGAAACCTATCAGCCAGGCACGACAACCGGGGAGAGAATTAAACACCAGGGTGAAGAGATTGGGACAATACTGGAAGGTGAAGTCGTTTTAACCATCAACGGTCAAACGTATCATCTTGTTGCAGGGCAAAGTTATGCCATTAACACCGGCATTCCACACAGCTTCAGCAACACCTCGGCAGGGATCTGCCGCATTATCAGTGCCCACACTCCCACCACATTCTAATAAGTAGCGGCCTGAGTTTCTCAGGCCTTCTTAAATAACGCGCATTAACAGGGTAAATCCCTGGGGCATCGTGCAGCCTGATTTTGCCTGAAAAAGATCAGCAACGAACTTTATCTTATTGATATAAAAGGAGTAGCTATGAACTTTCAGAACCTTAAATATTGGCGTGAGAAAGCCAGTCATTATTCGCCGGAAACCCGTTTATTTATTAACGGCGAATATTGCGCCGCCGCCGATAACGAAACCTTTATTACTCAGGATCCGGCCGGGCAGCGCCCACTCGCCAAAGTCGCCCGCGGCAAAAAAGCGGATGTGGATCGTGCGGTCACCGCAGCCCGCGCCGTCTTTGAACGCGGTGACTGGTCGCAGGCAACCCCCGCAGAGCGCAAGGCGGTTCTCCACAAGCTTGCAGATTTAATGGAGCAGCATCACGAGGAGCTGGCGCTACTGGAAACGCTCGACACCGGTAAACCGATTCGCCATAGCCTGCGTGATGATATTCCAGGCGCGGCGCGCGCCATCCGGTGGTACGCCGAAGCTATTGATAAAGTCTATGGCGAAGTTGCCACCACCTCGGTAAACGATCTGGCGCTGATTGTGCGCGAACCGGTGGGCGTAATCGCGGCTATCGTTCCGTGGAACTTTCCCCTGCTACTGGCCTGTTGGAAACTTGGCCCCGCGCTGGCCGCCGGTAACAGCGTGATCCTCAAACCCTCGGAGAAGTCCCCGCTGACCGCCATACGTCTTGCGGCACTGGCTAAAAAAGCGGGTTTGCCCGATGGCGTTCTCAGCGTGGTTAGCGGGTATGGTCATGAAGCGGGCCAGGCGTTGTCGCAACATCCGGATGTCGATGTGATCACTTTTACTGGCTCAACCCGCACCGGCAAGCAACTGCTTAAAGATGCTGGCGACAGCAACATGAAACGCGTGTGGCTGGAAGCTGGCGGTAAAAGCGCCAACATCGTGTTTGCCGACTGCCCGGATCTAGCGAAAGCCGCCGCCACTGCCGCGGCAGGCATTTTCTACAACCAGGGCCAGGTCTGTATCGCCGGTACGCGTCTGCTGCTGGAAGAGAGTATTGCCGACGAATTTATCGCGCTGTTGAAAGAGCAGGCGAAAAACTGGCAGCCGGGCAACCCGCTCGATCCTGAAACCACGATGGGCACGCTTATCGACAATGCGCATGCCGACACCGTGGACACCTTTATTCGCGACGGTGAAACGCAAGGCACGCTGGCGCTGGATGGCCGCAGCCATGTCCATCCGGCGGCTATCGGCCCGACGATTTTTGTCGATACCGCGCCGCAAGCCCACGTCAGCCGCGATGAGATCTTCGGCCCGGTACTGGTCATCACCCGTTTTAGCAGCGAAGCCGAAGCCCTGGCGCTGGCCAACGACAGCGACTACGGCCTGGGCGCCGCGGTCTGGACCCGCGATTTGTCGCGCGCCCATCGCATGAGTCGTCGCCTGAAGGCCGGTTCAGTCTTCGTGAATAACTACAACGACGGTGATATGACCGTACCGTTCGGCGGTTATAAGCAAAGCGGAAACGGGCGCGATAAGTCCCTGCATGCCCTGGAAAAATTTAGCGAACTGAAAACCATTTGGATCTCCCTGGAGCCTTAATCATGACTGAACATACCAGCAGTTATTACGCCGCAAGCGCCAATCAGTACGAACCGTTTCCCACCCTTAGCGAATCGGTTAGCTGTGATGTCTGTGTCGTGGGCGGCGGCTATACCGGACTCTCCTCCGCCCTGCATTTAGCGGAAATGGGTTATGACGTGGTGCTACTGGAATCCGCACGTATTGGTTTTGGGGCCAGCGGACGCAACGGCGGCCAGTTGGTTAACTCTTACAGTCGCGATATTGATGTTATCGAACGCAGCTACGGCCCGGATGCCGCCAAAATGCTCGGCAGCATGATGTTTGAAGGCGGCGACATCATTCGCGAACGCATTAAACGCTATCAGATTGACTGCGATTATCGTCCTGGCGGGCTGTTTGTGGCGCTGAACCATAAGCAGATGGAAACGCTGGAAGAGCAGAAGTCGAACTGGGAACGCTACGGCAACACACAGCTTGAACTGTTAGACAGCAGCGAAATTCGCCGCGAAGTCAGTAGCGATCGCTATGTCGGCGCGCTGCTCGACCACAGCGGTGGCCATATTCATCCGCTCAATCTGGCGATTGGCGAAGCTAACGCCATTCGTCTGAACGGCGGACGCATCTTCGAACAGTCGCCGGTCACCCGTATTCAACACACCAGCCCGGCGGTGGTCAGCACGGAAAAAGGTCAGGTGACAGCCCGCTTTGTGATCGTCGCGGGCAACGCCTACCTTGGCGATAAACTGGAACCTGCGCTGGCCAAAAGCAGCATGCCGTGCGGCACCCAGGTGTTAACCACCGAACCGCTGTCCGCTGAAATGGCGCGTTCGCTGATCCCGAAAAACTACTGTGTGGAAGATTGCAACTACCTGCTGGATTACTACCGTCTGACCGGCGATAACCGCCTGCTGTACGGCGGCGGCGTGGTCTACGGCGCCCGCGATCCGAACGATATTGAGCGCCTGGTGATGCCGAATCTGCTGAAGACCTTCCCGCAATTGCGGGGGGTAAAAATTGATTACCGCTGGACCGGTAATTTCCTGTTGACGTTATCACGCATGCCGCAGTTCGGCCGCCTTGATACCAATATTTACTATATGCAGGGTTACAGCGGTCACGGCGTGACCTGTACCCATCTGGCTGGACGCCTGATTTCCGAACTGCTGCGCGGGGATGCCGAGCGCTTTGACGCATTCGCCAACCTGCCACACTACCCATTCCCGGGAGGCCGCAGCCTGCGCATTCCGTTTACCGCCATGGGGGCGGCCTATTACAGCTTACGCGATCGCCTTGGGGTTTAAGTTCTTCCGCGATAAACCCGACGCACAGGGCGGTCTCCCCTGTGCGTTTTTTTATTCCCGGTCGGTGAAAAACAGATAACAGTCACGAATATATCGCTATAGGACATAACCACACTCTTCGCATTGTTTCTCTCCTTTAATCGGATACGCTTTTTTAGATATCGCTGGCGGCGTGCGCCAGAACTCAACGGGGGAAGAAACGCGTGTTATGAATACGAATAATGAGGAGACCTTTTATCAGGCGATGCGCCGGAAGGGAGTGAGCCGACGCAGTTTTCTTAAATATTGTAGCCTCGCCGCAACATCGCTGGGATTAGGGGCTGGAATGACGCCCCGAATAGCCTGGGCGTTGGAGAACAAACCCCGGATCCCGGTCGTCTGGATCCACGGGCTGGAATGTACCTGCTGTACCGAATCGTTTATTCGCTCCTCGCACCCACTCGCCAAAGACGTCATCCTCTCTCTGATTTCCCTCGATTACGACGACACGCTGATGGCCGCCGCCGGAACGCAGGCCGAAGAGGTATTTGAAGACATTCTGCGCCAGTACCACGGCCGCTACATTCTGGCCGTCGAAGGTAATCCTCCGCTGGGTGAACAAGGGATGTTCTGCATTAGCGGCGGAAGACCCTTTGTGGAAAAACTCAAACGAGCCGCCGCCGGAGCCAGCGCGATCATCGCCTGGGGCACCTGTGCCTCCTGGGGCTGCGTGCAGGCTGCCCGGCCTAACCCCACCCAGGCAACCCCGATCGATAAAGTGATCACCGATAAGCCGATCGTGAAAGTGCCCGGCTGCCCGCCGATTCCGGACGTCATGAGCGCCATCATCACCTACATGGTGACGTTTGACAGACTGCCTGAACTCGACCGTCTGGGGCGTCCGCTGATGTTCTACGGGCAGCGTATTCATGACAAATGTTACCGCCGCGCCCACTTTGACGCCGGGGAGTTCGTCGAAAGCTGGGACGATGATGCCGCCCGCAAAGGCTATTGCCTGTACAAAATGGGCTGTAAAGGGCCAACCACCTATAACGCCTGCTCCACCACTCGCTGGAATGGCGGCGTTTCCTTCCCCATCCAGTCCGGTCACGGTTGTCTGGGATGTTCAGAGAACGGCTTCTGGGATCGCGGCTCGTTCTACAGCCGCGTGGTTGATATTCCACAGATGGGAACGCATTCCACCGCCGATACCGTGGGCCTCACCGCGCTTGGCGTCGTGGCTGCCGGCGTCGGCGTCCACGCCGTCGCCAGCGCCGTCAACCAACACAACCGCCACAAACAGCAATTAGCCGACGCCAGACAGCAGTCGTCAGATAATGAGGATAAACAGGCATGAGCCATTCATATCAAACCCAGGGATATACCTTAAACAATGCCGGTCGCCGTCTGGTTGTGGATCCCATTACGCGCATTGAAGGTCATATGCGTTGTGAAGTGAACATTGATGAGCAGAACATCATCACCAACGCGGTTTCTTGCGGCACCATGTTCCGCGGACTGGAGATCATTCTTCAGGGTCGCGACCCGCGCGACGCATGGGCATTTGTCGAACGAATTTGCGGGGTGTGCACCGGTGTACATGCCCTTGCCTCTGTCTACGCCATTGAAGATGCCATTGGCATTAAGGTGCCCGACAATGCCAACATCATTCGCAATATTATGCTGGCCACGCTGTGGTGCCACGACCATCTGGTGCACTTTTACCAGTTAGCCGGAATGGACTGGATTGACGTGCTGAATGCTCTGAAAGCAGATCCTCGCGCCACATCGCAACTGGCGCAGAGTCTTTCTGCCTGGCCGATGTCCTCACCGGGCTACTTCTTTGACGTCCAAAATCGGCTGAAGAAATTTGTCGAAGGCGGTCAGTTGGGGATTTTCCGCAACGGTTATTGGGGCCATCCGCAGTACAAGCTATCGCCAGAGGCTAACCTGATGGGCTTTGCCCACTATCTGGAAGCGCTCGATTTTCAGCGCGAGATTATCAAAATCCATACGGTGTTTGGCGGTAAAAACCCCCATCCTAACTGGATTGTCGGGGGTATGCCGTGCGCTATCAATATCGATCAGAGTGGCGCAGTAGGCGCGGTCGATATGGAACGCCTGAACCTGGTGCAGTCGATCATCACCCGCACCGCTGACTTTATCAACAACGTGATGGTGCCTGACGCGCTGGCTATCGGCCAGTTCAATAAATCCTGGAGCCAGATTGGCACCGGGCTTTCTGATAAATGCGTTTTGAGCTACGGCGCGTTCCCGGATATCGCCAACGACTTCAGCGACAAAAGCCTGTTGATGCCTGGCGGCGCGGTGATTAACGGTGATTTTAACAACGTATTGCCTGTGGACCTCGCCGATCAGCAGCAAATTCAGGAGTTTGTCGATCACGCCTGGTATCGTTATCCGGACGATCAACTGGGCCGTCACCCGTTCGCAGGGATTACAGAACCCTGGTATAACCCCGGCGATGTGAAAGGCAGCGATATTAATATCCAGCAGCTCAACGAGCAGGAACGCTACTCGTGGATTAAAGCCCCGCGCTGGCGGGGACACGCCATGGAGGTTGGACCGTTGGCGCGCACGCTGATTGCCTATCACAAAGGGGATGCCGCGACGATTGAATCCGTGGATCGCATGATGTCCGCCCTCAAACTGCCGCTGTCGGGCATGCAGTCGACGCTGGGCCGAATTCTGTGCCGGGCGCACGAAGCGCAGTGGGCCGTGAGCAAGTTGCAATATTTCTTCGACAAGCTGATGACCAACCTGAAAAACGGCAACCTGGCGACGGCGAATACCGAAAAATGGGAGCCAGAAAGCTGGCCGCAGCACTGCCGCGGGATCGGTTTTACCGAGGCGCCGCGCGGGGCATTAGGCCACTGGGCATCGATTCGCGACCAGAAAATCGATCTGTATCAGTGCGTGGTGCCAACCACCTGGAATGCCAGCCCGCGCGATCCAAAGGGGCAAATTGGCGCTTACGAGGCGGCGCTGATGGGCACCCAAATGGCGATACCGGATCAACCACTGGAGATCCTGCGCACCTTGCACAGCTTCGACCCCTGCCTGGCATGTTCAACCCACGTGCTTGGCGACGACGGCAGCGAACTGATCGCAGTCCAGGTTCGCTAAGCGTTGAGGAAAAGGAACGATGACTGGAAAGATATCCCCACGCGTCGGGGAGGCGCGTGATACCGCCGTCAGCCACTATGTGTTTGAAGCGCCTGTTCGCTTGTGGCACTGGCTGACGGTAGGCTGCATGTTGGTTTTGATGGTGACCGGATACTTTATTGGCCGACCGCTGCCATCGGTCAGCGGCGAGGCCACCTATCTGTTCTATATGGGCGACATCCGGCTGGCGCATTTCGCCGCCGCCATGGTGTTCACGGTGATACTGCTGATGCGCGTTTACTGGGCCTTTGTCGGTAACCGTTATTCACGCGAGTTGTTTATCGTGCCGGTCTGGCGTCGCAGTTGGTGGCAGGGGGCGTTTTCGGTAGTGCGCTGGTATCTGTTTCTGGAAAAGAAACCAGGGGAGGATATCGGACATAACCCCGTTGCGCAGGCAGCGATGTTTGGCTATTTCCTGCTCTCCGTTTTTATGATCCTGACCGGTTTTGCCTTATACAGCGAGCATAGCCAGTACGCCATTTTCACTCCCTTCCGCTATGTGACGGAGTTTTTCTACTGGACCGGCGGCAACTCTCTCGATATTCACAGCTGGCACCGGCTAGGAATGTGGTTCATCGCCGCCTTCATCATAGGTCATGTGTACATGGCTATCCGCGAGGACATCATGTCCGACGATACCGTCATCTCGACCATGGTCAACGGCTATCGTAGCCACAAATTTGCCAAACGTCAGCGCGACAAGGAGGCGTCATGAGCGAACCGAACGTCATCGTGATGGGCCTGGGCAACCTGCTGTGGGCAGACGAAGGGTTTGGCATTCGCCTCGCGGAGCGCCTGTACGCCCACTATCACTGGCCAGAATGGGTAGAGATTGTCGATGGCGGCACCCAGGGGCTGAATCTGCTGGGCTATGTTGAACAGGCCAGCCATTTGCTGCTGCTGGACGCCATCGACTACGGACTCGCGCCGGGCACCCTGCAAACCTACGCCGGTGACAAAGTCCCCAGTTACCTCAGCGCCAAAAAAATGAGTCTGCACCAGAACAGCTTCTCCGAGGTGTTGGCGCTGGCAGATATTCGCGGCCATCTCCCCGCGCACATCGCTCTCGTGGGACTGCAGCCGGTACAACTGGACGACTATGGCGGCAGCCTAACCGACATCGCACGCACTCAGCTCCCGGCGGCGGAACAAGCCGCACTTACGCAGCTGGCCGCGTGGGGTATCGCGCCCCAGAGAAACGAGGAAACGCGTTGCCTGAACTATGAATGCCTGTCGATGGAAAACTATGAAGGCGTGCGTATTCGCCAGTATCGCGTGACGCTGGAGGAATAAACAATATGTTAAATGACACCCCATTTTCTGCGTTATGGCAACGTATGCTGGCGCGAGGCTGGCAACCGCTGAGCGCGTCTGAACTGGATGGCTGGGTAACCCGCGTGGGCAATGGCGTGGTCCTGCTCAGCAGCGATCCCCGCCGCACGCCGGAAGTCAGCGACAACCCGGTCATGATTGCCGAGTTACTGCGCGAGTTTCCCCAGTTTGCCTGGCAAATAGCCATGGCCGACCTCGAACACAGCGAGGCGATTGGCGATCATTTTAGCGTGTTCCGCTTCCCGGCCACACTGGTGTTTATCCACGGCGAGCTGCGCGGCATTCTCAGCGGCATCCACCCCTGGGCTGACCTGCTTAACCTGATGCGGCCCTTAGTTGAAGAACAGATACCGCCGGAGTCTGCATGATGAGCGATTCCTTTTTTCATCTGCTGGGTCCGGGTACGCAGCCGGGCGATGATAGCTTCAGCATGAATCCCTTGCCCCTCACCTGCCAGGTCAACTGCGACCCCAGCATGGCGATGCTGGAAAACTGCCCGCACAGCCCAGCGGTGATGGCATTGTTAGCCGATGTACGCCACCAGCTCGCCCGGAGAATTCCCGTCAGGCAGGAGGTGTTGAGATGGGATCTATCCACGCTCAACGCCGACGATCTCACGTTTTTGAATACGCTGCTCGGTGAAGGCGAAGTTTCAGCGCGCATCCAGCATGCTGACGGCCGGGAAAGTGAAATTCAGGAGTCGATTTTCTGCGGCATCTGGCGAGTGCGTTGTCAGAATGACAAGGGCCAATGGGAAGAATATCTGGAAGCCGGTAGCGCGCCGCAGGCGCTGTGGCAGGCGGCAACACTCAATACGCTGCCGGACGATAGCCTGCTGCCTCCGCCCATCGACGGATTGATGAATGGCCAGACGCTGGCCCAGGAACTGCTGGCGCACCTGCGCGATCCGGCCACGCTTCCTCATAGCATTAACCTCACCCAACTGCCTGTTAGCGACGCGGATCGCCGATTCCTCACCAATCTGTGCGGCAAAGGGCACGTTCAGATCCGCACCATCGGCTACGGCGAGAGCCAAATCGACGCCACGGCGCTGCGCCATGTCTGGCATGTGCGCTGTCTGGATAGCCTGAAAGGGCTTTTGCTCGAGAGTTATGAGATCTGTCCATTACCGGAACTGGTACTGGCTGCGCCGGAAGATCTGCTCGACTCGCTCGAGCGCCTGGATGAAGTCTGCGCCTGGCTGGCATCCGGCCCGCCTGCCTGACTCCCCTCTTTAAGACCCGCGCACTTTTCTGCTGCGGGTCTGACGTTTTCTTCTTTATCTATTCACTCTCTAATGCCTGATGGAGTTCGCATGTGGGACGTCATTGACTTATCGCGCTGGCAGTTTGCGCTGACCGCGCTGTACCATTTTCTGTTTGTTCCCCTGACGCTGGGGCTGATATTTTTGCTGGCCATCATGGAAACCCTGTTCGTGGTGACCGGCAAAACCATCTACCGCGACATGACGCGTTTCTGGGGAAAGTTATTCGGTATTAACTTTGCGCTCGGCGTGGCTACCGGCCTGACCATGGAGTTTCAGTTCGGCACTAACTGGTCGCTCTATTCCAACTATGTGGGCGATATTTTCGGCGCCCCGTTGGCGATGGAAGCCCTGATGGCTTTCTTTCTTGAATCCACCTTCGTCGGGCTGTTCTTCTTCGGCTGGCAGCGTTTAAACAAGTACCAGCACTTACTGGTGACCTGGCTGGTCGCGTTTGGATCCAATATCTCGGCGCTGTGGATCCTCAACGCTAACGGCTGGATGCAATATCCGACCGGTGCTCACTTTAATATCGATACCCTGCGCATGGAGATGAGCAGTTTTAGCGAACTGGTCTTTAACCCTGTCAGCCAGGTGAAATTTGTCCATACTGTGATGTCCGGTTATGTCACGGGCGCCATGTTTGTGATGTCCATCAGCGCCTGGTATCTGCTGCGTGGTCGCAATCGCGAGTTTGCCCTGCGCTCCTTCGCGGTGGGTTCCGTTTTTGGCACGCTGGCTATCCTCGGCACCCTGCAACTGGGTGACAGTTCAGCCTATGAGGTCGCCCGGCTCCAGCCGGTAAAACTGGCGGCAATGGAAGGAGAATGGCAAACCGAGCCCGCCCCCGCTCCTTTTCATGTCATCGCCTGGCCGCAGCAGGAACAAGAGCGTAACGCCTTTTCCGTGAAGATACCGGCCCTGCTGGGTATCCTGGCGACCCACTCGTTAGATACCCCGGTTCCGGGACTCAAAAATCTGATGGCGGACGCGCTCCCCCGCCTGCAGCGGGGCCGGGAAGCGTGGTTATTGTTGCAGGAAATCGCCAACGGCAAACGCACGCCTCAGGTGCTGAAGGCTTTCCACGCCGTAGAAAATGATCTGGGTTACGGCATCCTGTTGGCGAACTACGCGCCTGATATGAACCACGTTACGCCCGCGCAATATCAGGCCGCGCAACGCGGCGCCATCCCGCAGGTGGCCCCCGTGTTCTGGAGCTTTCGCATCATGATTGGATGCGGTTCTCTGTTGTTGCTGGTGATGGCGATTGCGCTGATACAAACCTTACGCTGGCGTATCGACCAGCATCGCTGGGTACTACGCATGACGCTGTGGAGTCTGCCGCTACCGTGGATTGCCATTGAAGCAGGCTGGTTTATGACGGAGTTTGGCCGTCAGCCGTGGGCGATTCAGGATATTTTACCCACCTGGTACGCCCACTCCGCGCTGAGCGCGAGCCAGTTGGCCTTCTCCATGGGGCTTATCCTTACGCTTTACACCCTGTTTTTAATTGCAGAGGTCTACCTGATGCAAAAATACGCGCGTCTGGGTCCAGATACGATGCGGGACCAACAACCGGCGCAACAACAGGGATAAAGGAGATAATCATGTTGGATTATGCAACGCTGCGGCTCATTTGGTGGCTGCTAATTGGCATCATTCTGGTGGCCTTTATGGTCACTGACGGATTTGATATGGGGGTCGGCTGCCTGTTGCCGCTGATCGCGCGTAACGATGACGAACGCCGGGTATTAATCAATAGCGTCGGGGCGCACTGGGAAGGTAATCAGGTGTGGCTCATTCTGGCGGGCGGCGCATTATTCGCCGCCTGGCCACGCGTGTATGCCGCCGCTTTTTCGGGATTTTATGTGGCGATGATTCTGGTGCTATGCGCCCTTTTCTTTCGCCCGTTGGCTTTTGACTATCGCGGTAAAATAGCCAACGCGCGCTGGCGCAGAATATGGGACACCGGGTTGGTTATCGGCAGTCTGGTTCCGCCTGTTATTTTCGGCATTGCGTTCGGCAACCTGTTTTTGGGCGTGCCTTTTATCCACACGCCGCAACTGCATGTGCAATACCTGGGCACCTTCTGGCAGTTACTCTCTCCCTTTGCCCTTTTGTGCGGCGCGTTAAGCCTGATGCTGGTTATTCTGCAAGGGGGCGTGTGGCTCCAGTTAAAAACCGATGGCATCGTTCGCCAACGCGCGCTGTCCGCCACCCGCCGCAGCGCAATGCTGGTGGTACTCTGCTTTCTGTTAGCCGGTTACTGGCTGTGGACAGGAATTGATGGCTTTGTGCTGCTTAGCCAGGATCCTAATGGTCCTTCCAACCCGCTATTAAAAGCGGTAACAACCTCGCCGGGCGCGTGGATGGCGCATTTTTATCAGTCACCATTGTTGTTGATTATTCCGCTAGCTGGCATGATTTTTCCAATGCTCACGATCTATGTCTGCGGGCAACGTCGGGCCGTGTGGGGATTTTTGTGCGCTTCCCTGACCCAGGCCTGCGTGATCTTCACCGCCGGAATCACCCTGTTTCCGTTTGTGATGCCTTCAAGCGTGCAACCCCTGTCCAGCCTGACGGTGTGGGACAGTACCTCCAGCCAGATGACGCTCAGTATCATGTTGGTTATTGTGCTGATTTTTCTACCGATAGTGCTGCTTTATACCGCCTGGAGTTATTACAAGATGCTGGGGCGAATCAAGGTAGAAACGATCCGCCGCCACAACCACGAACTTTACTAGGGAGGAATGCACAATGTGGTATTTGTTTTGGCTGGTCGGCATTCTGCTGATGTGCGCGTTCTCCACGCTGGCGCTGGTCTGGCTTGAGTCGCGGCAGAAGTAGTTTTGCAACAGGAGGGAGTGTCATACTGCCTCCTGTTATATTTATGGTACTCATTGCGTATTCTGAGCCAGATGTCTGGAATCTCAGTAAAAATTGAGCCTTACCACTACGTCCGCACTAAAAGGTCCTGTCTTAACGTCCTGACCCGATATCTTTTGTAAATTCGCGGTGAAATAATTCTTCAGGATTGAGTCTACCTTTACATCATCAATCTTCCATGCGGTATTAAAAGGAATATATTTTCCAGATGTATCTGAAATAGATAATCCTAACCCGTTATTTAAGTTAAGAGATCCATCAGCATTAATCCCTGGAGCTGCTGGTTCAAAGTACATATTGATACCAAATGGCGCGCTGACCGCAATGGTACAGCCTTTACTCTTCTGAATTAACGTTGTGAATTTCCTTTGCAGCTTCATTCCCTTTTCCATATCGCTGATTTTAACTGCACCAAAGTCAATGGTGTTGGGAGAGACAGCCACCTCCATCGTACAAGGTATAAAAGTAATGTCTGGTGTTGAGATTGATATTATCGATCTTTGAAGAAAATAATTATTATCAACAAGAAAATATATTGATTGGAAAGAACCGTTCAATAATGTTCCTTCAGGAGGTACTTTTCCTTTTGATGAATCTACTTTTATTTCCACCCAGACTGAGAGATTTTTTTTAAAGCTATTTCCCGTTGCCGTAGTAAAACCGATCACATTTTCTTGTTGACGATCATAAGGCTTACCGTCAATGTATATTGTTGTTGTAATTCCATTTTTTCTTGACAGATAAGAATTAAAATCAGATGTAGTTACTGCGGTAACGAATTGCCCATAAGTCTCACCTTCACAACTCAGATTAATAGATGTCTTCGGCGATGTGTAAAGTACTGTGCCATTTGGTGTATCAGCCGGAATAGACATCCGTGGCACACTAAGAAAAATATTTTGAGCTGAACCATTGAACTGACACCCTGCCGCATAAGCAAACGACAATGGTAAATATCCACTGCTGAAAACTAATAAAAACAACGCAAGTCTTGGCATTTCCCCCCCTCCAAAAAGTTGTGCATACCCATTTAATTTAAGTTTACTTCCCTTCAAAAACACACAGCATTTCCGCACAGCGATACGGATTTATGTGAAGCCCGCCAAAGTCATCTATATATCCTACATTCAATGAGTTACCACCAAATTTAACGTTAAAATCCAACGAGGAGAGTGGTGCTATCATAATACTGTCAAAACCAGGGAAGCTCCCTTTATTATCAGCACCTAAATACCCTAAGGTAATATAGTAGGGCGTCGGATTATTAAGCACCAGCTTACCATTTTGACGTGTTACCGTAACTTTTTCCTCTACGCGGTCGCTGGCTTTTTTCTTTATGCCGTCAGGACGATAAAATAACTTCAAACGACTCTGCAGGGCGATTTGCAGCACATTTTCCTTGTCGCTTTTCGGCGGGATTTCGCGGACGTTAAAGTAGAAAAGTGTCTCCCGGTCTTTAGCCAGAGAGGCAATAGCGGGTAATGCCATAATTCTGACCTGCGTTTTTTTCCCCGCATCAATTCGCTGCAAAGGTGGTAATGCCAGTAAATATGATTCTGAGCGTTTTCCATTGGCATCATCGATCCATGACTGTGCCAGATAAGGCTGTGTTTTACTTTGATTAGTTAACGTGACTGCCAGTGATTTATCAGAACCATCCATGATGATTCGGGTCCTGTCAATATTTACAGCCGCATTAGTAGTCCCTGCTCTTACCAGTAAAAGACCAACAGCAAGCGATGCCAAAAGTTTATAAACACGTTTAGATAACACAACTCATCTCCATTAATGGCAGGGTAATAACAATACGCCCGATGTCAGGTCCGAATGTTCAGGAAGCTGTAATTTGCACTGCCCCTGTGACCAGGCGACGCTGACATTATTGCGATCTTCATGGCTGATACCGGAAAGGTAGGTAAAACCCTGATCACCGATAATGCCCAGTACCCTACCTTTCTGGTTTTTTACCTGTGTACCGAGCGGTGGAAACGAACCATCAGCCAGTCGTATAGTTCCAATCAACTGACCGCCTTTTGTAGCCATAATCTTCTTATATCCGATGGCCCCTTCAGTCAGCACTTTACTAATGACATTACCCGACACGTTAACATCTGTAGGCAGGGCGGTAATATCAACAGCAATGTCTGAGCGTTCATAGCTTGAACCAGCCGGTACCACCGCAATACCAAAGCGGTTTGTCGTACCGTTATCATTATCAACAGGCACCCCCGCCACATCTCCGGTATCAATCATCAACCGCGGCTCATTTCCCGCCATATTTTGATGAAGCGCAGCGCCATAACGCGTAGCCGTGAAAGAGCCATACCAGTTCAGGGATAAGCTCTTATACTGCTGGCTCAGCATACTGAAGTTCGCATTACCCTGACCGTATGGCGTCATTGTTTGAATATTTCCGTTCAGTGACGTACCGTCCTGCTGCCCTTCATCATGCTGTTGACCGACCCCCAGGCTCCAGGAGGTTTTATTCGATGGCCGGTTATAGAGGGTTGCGGTCTGATTCATACGTCCATTGCTATCGTGCTGGATGCTGTAGCTGACCTGCCGTTGTGTATCCCAGGGCAAGGTTAGTGAAAGATAAATTTGGTTATCCTGTTCATTACGTAATGTGCGATTTCGCCCCAAAGAAAGTGAAGCGGTTGCTCCCTGAAAAGGACCAAGGTTAAAGATCTTATTCAATGAAGCGGTGTAGTTCTCACTGACATTACTGTTCCAGTAATTCTGATGACTCACGGAGAACAGAGCATTGAGCCCGAGTGAGCTGATGGATTGGTTAAACGTAAGTACATAGCTCTGTTTTTCGGACAGTGACGAGCCATAGCCATTCGAGCGGTCTATATACTGGCTCATCGTCATAAAGCTTTTTTCAGAAAAACGGTACCCGGCAAATGCGATTGTACTACCCGTTTTATCGAAGGTTTTGGCGTAATTAAAACGATAGCTGTAACCCGTTTGCTGAGGCTCGTTTTGTATCTTTGCTACAGACTGCGTGACATCAAATGACGCGGCACCAAATACCCCCATATTTTCGCCGATCCCCAGTGCCAGTGCGCGATAATCACCATCACTGGCAATAAAGCCGCCATAAAGGGATGTATTGTTAAATGCTCCCCACGTCATCTCGCCGGTTGAGAAAAGCGGCTCGACGGTGTGGCTGCTGCCAGCGTAGATCAGCGGTTTACCTGCCGCGGTTTTAAACTGAACGTTTCCTTTTCGGGTAAGAAACGGAACGCTGGCTGTATTCACCTGCCAGGTATGTACCTGCCCATTGTCTTCCCGAACGGTAACATCGAGATTTCCACGGACCGTTTCACTTAATCCAGGCACAACGAATGGACCCGCTGGTACCTGAGACTGCCAGAGAATACGCCCATTCTGGGATACGGTGACCTGGGCATGGGTTTGTGCTATTCCGGTTATCTGTGGCGCATAACCACGTAACGACGGGGGCAGCATACGTTCATCGCTGGTAAGTGATACTCCGCTAAAACGGAACGTATCAAAAATATCGGAGTTCAGATATGTTTGCCCCATCACCAGTCTGGCCTGGAGAGAAGGAACAGGACGAAAGAGGTATGTTTGCGGGAAAGTCAGTGATGACTCATTTTCCCCACTTCCCCTGATTGTGGTGTACTGGTAATCAGAACGTAAGCGCCATGCGCCAACATTCAATCCTGACGTACCGTATAAGCTGTAATTGCTACTTACATCTCCTTGATGTGGCATATAGCGGTTGCCAAGCAGGTTATAGTCAAAAATAAAACCGTTGACACCGTCCTCCCACTGGGAGGGCGGAGACCATTCATCATCCTGATATAAAAGGTAGGCCTGCGGCACCGTCACAGATAGAGTCTGGTTATCAGGAGAATAAACGACACTGCTGTCGGAGGCAGTAAGATTGACACACTGTGTTCCAGGGTAAAAGGACAGGTTATTTTTGACTTCATTTTTGAACGCTATCAGTCCAATCAATGACGGAGTCAAACAGGCAAAGCTGTTACTTTTATCATCATTTAAATAAAAATTAACAATCTGTTGCTCTTTAATCGTTCGGCCATTAAGGACAATATCTAAAATATATTCACCAGGCGCAATATAACCTTGTTGAGAATAAGCTGACAAATCGACATTCTTCTTATTATCAGCATCTAAAAGATGAGTATTAAACTCAACACTCCGTGCATTCACCATAGGAAAATAGATTGCCAGAAGCAATGCGAGATATGCAGGTCTAATACTCATATACAATAATCTTATATCTATTATTTAGAATAAATGTCTTGCCTGGATTTTGTATCGATAGAGATTACTTGTAATTCAATGCATAAGTAACATCAGCAGCAACTGTCCCCGTTACAACAGCCTGACCATTTTTTTCCAGACGCGCACCGAATTTCAGTAAATTATCGCCAGATGTCAGGCCATGCTCAGCCGAAGTAGTATTCGCTGACAGTGGAACATTTCCCGCCATAGTATCCATCAGACGAATACCTACGCCCTGGGCAGTACCCGTGTTTGCATACAACTCGGCATTGCTAGCATCTGCAGATCCTGCAAACTGAACGGTGACTTTAGAGAATGAAGGATAGTCGACGGTACCAGTACCGCTGCTTACGCCCGTATGTGCAGTTAGATCACAGTTTTGCAGATGAATTGTGATTGGCTGTGTGAGAGAATAACCAGCACCAGCTTCTAAAACTTTGTTGGCAACCTGACCTAATGGAACGTCTATATCCTCGTCTCCCGGAGCAATACTGCATGGAGAGTTAATCACGCTTCCCGTAAAGTGCAGGGTACCATGTCCATAATCAGCACCAACTGGGGCCGCTGCCCATGCACCATTTACCATACTGCCAGCAACGCAGGCCGATAAGATTAACTTGTTTACTTTATTCATTTTTCAGTCCGTTCATTTAGGCAATTTAGACAGATAAAACCCGACATACTGTTCTGCTTATCGGTCAACGGGGAGCGTAGTTCAGTTTGTGAAAAACCCGGCTATCAACCAACCGTCACTTCCTAGCATTGCTAAAAAGCCTAATCATTTTTTATATAATGTTTACAACAAGTAAAATCGATCTTTACGATCGACAATAACGAGTAAAGTGCTAAGCATCACGTCAGAAACCAATAAAAAACAAACAAAATTCATTTATAAAACAATAACATAGAAAAAATCATCATATTTCCTTTAATACACTATCTATCTCTATTACTGATGAAACCAGCCATTACAGCCTGGGCTATAAAACTACAGACACAGTAACCCACCCATGCAGAGGCCTTTTGTGACGGGATTTCTATGACTAAATTATTTGTAAAAATCACTGGAGCCTGTATCTATCTTTTTGATGTATATTGCCTATCTTATCGATTGATATTTTTTGCTTTTACCGATTGATATTTTTTGCTTTTAATATTATCCACACTGTTATCAGGACAATTTATGGAAAAAAGATTTTAATTTTTAATGCACACGGTTCATGGTGTACTGATGAATAATATCCAACAGAAGCAGCTGGAAACGTTTTGGGCAGAAGTATTACATCGTTCAAAAATGCAATTAAGCGATATGAATG
>OKVL01000478.1_pt1 | contig 24592 bp, 25 predicted proteins | sample 1606791 | NCBI WGS metagenome assembly OKVL01 (sample SAMN03281006, study PRJEB24777) | human gut metagenome | isolation source: fecal sample PR165 from 1 month old male Malay infant, vaginally delivered...
CAGTCCGTCGCCATTGCCCGGGCGATCCTGTTCAATGCCCGCATCCTGATCATGGACGAGCCGACGGCGGCGCTGGGCCCGCAGGAAACCGCGCAGGTGGGCGAACTGATCAAGCAGTTGAAGAGCGAAGGCATCGGCATATTCCTGATCAGCCACGACATCCACGATGTCTTTCATCTCGCGGACCGGGTGGCTGTCATGAAAAACGGCCAGGTGGTCGGCACCGCCAAGGTGGGGGATGTCACCGAGGACGAGGTGCTCGGCATGATCATCCTCGGCAAATGCCCGCCCGGTGCCATACCCGGACCCGGCGCCGTGAACTGACAGTTTGTTTGCAAGCGTTTTCGCAGCAGCCCCGCCTTGCGGGGCTGTTTGCTTTCAGGAGATCAACCAAGAACAATCATCATTGAATACATTGCAGTCATTGATTAATATACCATCATTGATTGATGGAGGCGGCAATGGCCAGCATGACGATCCGGAATCTGGATGAACAGTTGAAGACGCGGCTGCGTGTTCGGGCCGCACAGCACGGAAAATCCATGGAGGACGAGGCACGCGATATTTTGCGCGCAGCATTGTCGAAAGAATCGGTTGTGCCAGCCAATCTTGCCGATGCCATTCACAACCGGTTCAAGGCGTTGGGCGGGGTTGAACTGCCGATGGCACCGCGGGAAGCGGCCCGCAATCCCGTGGATTTCAGCGAATGATTGTCCTCGATACAAACGTCATTTCAGAAATGATGAAACTGGAGCCGGATCCGCGTGTCGTGCAATGGCTTGCGGAACAGCCTGCGGTTTCATTGTTCACCACCACAATCACACAGGCGGAAATTTTGTACGGCCTGTCGCTGCTTTCGGAAGGAAAACGCAAATCTGCTTTGGTTGATATGGCGCGACTCATGTTCAGTGACGATTTCGCCGGTCGCATTCTGCCATTCGACGGTTCAGCGGCAGCAGTCTACCCGGATATCTTTTCAGAACGACGCCGGGCAGGTAAGTCGATCAGCCAGTTCGATGCGCAGATAGCGGCTATCGTGCAATCCAGAGGCGCGACGCTGGCGACGCGAAATGTAAAGGATTTTGCCGATTCCGGACTGGATATTGTCAATCCATGGCGATGAAAGCCATTGAGCTGGCAACAAAAAGGCCGCATCAAGCGGCCTTTTCATTATCAATATCTGGAAGCGCTTTAGATCGCTTCGACCTGCTGAACTTCCGGCACGAAGTGCTTCAGGAGGTTCTGGATGCCATGCTTCAACGTTGCTGTAGACGACGGGCAGCCGGAGCAGGCGCCCTTCATGTGCAGGTAAACCGTGCCGTTCTCGAAACCGCGGAAAGTGATATCGCCGCCATCCTGCGCAACGGCAGGGCGCACGCGGGTCTCCAGCAGTTCCTTGATCGTGTCGACGATCTCGGTGTCGGCCGTGTCGAAAAACTCGCCGTCGCCTTCCAGCTGGGCTGTGGCTGCGACCGATGTCGCGCTCGCCATGACAGGAGCGCCGGACATGAAGTGTTCCATGATCGCGCCGAGGATGGCCGGCTTCAGATGCTGCCATTCCGGGCCTTCGGCCTTGGTGACGGTGACGAAATCATAGCCGAAGAACACGCCCGTCACGCCGGGAACGGCAAAAATCTTGGCGGCGAGCAGCGAGGCTTCCGAAGCGGTTGCCGCATCGCGGAAATCTGCCGTGCCTTCCTCAAGCACAACCTTGCCAGGCAGGAATTTCAAGGTCGCCGGGTTGGGCGTTGCTTCGGTCTGGATGAACATGGCGGATATCTCGCGTGTCTAGTTTAGAACGGTTCAAAGGCATATAGGCCTTTCGGCCAGTCTCTTCAAGGCAAGAGTGTATCACGGTTTCAAGATGCAATCATGTGATTGCGTCAATATCCTCGTTTGAGAGATTATAGGGCACGACGGTGACGGGAATCGAGAAGGATTCGCGCCCGGCCAGGGTCTGAACCAGCGGGCCGGGGCCATCCTTGCCGGAACCGGCCGCCAGAACCAGAATGGCGATATCCTGGTCTTCCTCGATGAGCTTCTGGATCTGTTCGGCGGTAATGCCTTCACGCACCACAAGCTCGGATTCGATGTTGATGGTTTCCCGCACCGAAGCGGCAAACTTGCTCAGCGTCGAATGCGCCCGTTCCTCGGCTTCCGCCCGCATGATCTGCTCGACCCCCAGAAACTGCTGGAAGTCGGCGGAGTCGATGACAAACAGCAGGACCAGCACGCCGTTCGTGGTCTTGGCGCGGCGCGAAGCATAGGCAACCGCCCGCTCGCATTCCGGCGTTTCGTCGATCACCGCCAGGAACTTGCGGCGGTGCCCTGCTTCACGGCTGAGACGTCTTGATACCATCTGTTCAACCTGCCCTGACTGTTGAGCCTAATCCTGAAGGAATCCGACAATATCACGCACATTGCGCATCGTCTTCTCCGCCAATATAGCTGCACGCTCGCCGCCATTTTTCAGCACGGAATCGATATAGGCGGTATCGGCGGGAAGACGGCGCATCTCGCTGGCAATCGGCGCCAGCTTTGCCACGGCCAGATCGGCCAGCGCCGGCTTGAACACCGAGAACTGCTGGCCGCCGAAATCGCGGATGACGCCCGCCTTGTCCGTATCGGTCAGGGCGGCATAGATGCCGACGAGATTGTCGGCTTCCGGGCGATCGTTCAGGCCCTCGATATCCGATGGCAAGGGCTCGGAATCCGTCTTTGCCTTGCGGATCTTCTTCGAAATCGTGTCCTCGTCATCGGTCAGGTTGATGCGTGACAGGTCGGATGGATCGGATTTCGACATCTTCTTCGTGCCGTCGCGCAGGCTCATCACCCGCGCGGCCGGACCGCCGATGACCGGTTCGGTCAGCGGGAAAAAGCTCTGGATCGTTTCATCGCCGGACTGGGTCTCGATGCCGAGGCCGAGTTCCGCAATGCGATCGGAGAAGTCCGTGTTGAATTTCTGGGCGATGTCGCGTGTCAGCTCCAGATGCTGCTTCTGGTCTTCGCCGACCGGCACATGGGTGGCGCGGTAGACAAGAATATCGGCCGCCATCAGGTTGGGGTAGGCGAAGAGGCCGACCGAGGCGTTCTCGCGGTCCTTGCCTGCCTTGTCCTTGAACTGGGTCATGCGGTTCAGCCAGCCCATGCGCGCGATGCAATTGAACACCCAGGCAAGCTCGGCATGCTGGCGCACACGGCTCTGGTTGAAGACAATATGCTTCTCGGCATCAATGCCGGCGGCGAGGAACGCGGCGGTTACTTCGCGCGTGTTGCGCTGCAGCTCGGCCGGACCGCCCCAGACGGAAACCGCCTGCGTGATGGCGTGCTGGTCGACCACGCAGTAGATGCAATTGTTGTTTTCCTGCAAGGCAACCCAACGCCGCACCGCTCCCAGATAGTTGCCGAGATGCAGATTACCGGTTGGCTGGACACCGGAAAAGACGAGCGGCTCAAACGTGCTCATGAACAGTCCTTGATCGTTCGGGGACCGGGCCGTTCCGGCCCGGTGGCAATGGAGAGGAGGTTTTGGCAGAGCAGGGCGCTCTATTCAAGCCCTATCGGGATGGCAAAGGCTATTTGAGCGTCAGGAGACGCTCATGCCGCAGGGCCCTCCGGCGGCAAAACCGGTGCTTTGGCACCGCGTTTCACATTGCGGCGGATCATGCCGAAACTGGCGCCGCCGGTTGCGAATGCCAGGACGAAATAGACAACCATCGACAGCATGATCAGGCCGAAGACCACGGGCGCCTGGATATGCACCGGCGTGTGGGAGGCAAGATAGGGCGCGGCCCAATGGATGGCGTAATACAGGGCAACAGCCATGGCCGCCGCCGAAAAGATCAGGCGTGGAATGCGGGTGAGCAGCGGGATGTCGCGGCCCCAATGCCCACGCCACACCAGCGTTGCGAAGAGGAGAATGGCATTGACCCACCCGGCCGTCACTTCCGCCGTGGCAATGCCGGTTTCGGCCATCAGCGGAAACAGCGTCAGCGCCATGCTGACATTGATAACAACGGAAACCGCTGCAAAGATCATGGGTGTCTTGGTGTCTTCGCGGGCGAAGAAGCCGGGAATGAAAGCCTTGATCAGCACGAAGGCGGGCAGGCCAAGGCCGTAGACCGCGAGAATGTTGGATACGCGCCGCGTCGATTCGGCGGTGAATTCACCGCGCTCGAGCAGGAGGCGGATGATCGGCTCGGACATGACGAGCAGCGCCGCTGCAGCCGGCAGCGTCAGAAACAGGATGAACTCCACCGACCGGTTCTGCAGGCTGCGGGCTTCCCTGTGGTTACCGGAGCGCAATGCACGGGCAAGCTCGGGCAGCAGCACCGTTGCAACGGCAATACCCACCACGCCGAGGGGCAGCTGATAGACGCGGTCGGCATTGGCAAGCGACGTCACCGCGCCCTCCTTGCCGGAAGCGATGTTCGTGTTCACCAGAAGGTTGATCTGGGTGATGCCGCCGGTGATGGCCGCGGGCAGGGCCAGCACCAGCAGGCGCCGCACATTCGGCGTGAAGTGCGGCAGCCGGAAGCCGATGGAAATGCCGGCATTGCGCACGGCAAACCAGACGATGGCCAGTTGCACCAGTCCCGCCGCCATGACGCCCCAGGAGAGGCCGTAACCGATCGTGATACCGTCATGCCCCTTGTACCAGGCATAGGCGAGCACGCCGATCAGGATCACGTTGAGGAAAACCGGAGCGACGGCGGCGGCAAAATAGCGGTGCAGCGAGTTCAGCATGCCGCTCATCATCGCCGCCAGCGACATGCAGGCCAGATAGGGAAACATGATGATCGCCATCGACACCGTATTGCCGAACTTCACCGGGTCGTCGAGGAAGCCCGGCGCGATCACCGTGCGCACAATCAGCGGCATCGACAGTTCCATCAGAATGGTCAGCGCCATCAGCACGGTGAACAGGACGCCGAACACCTCCTCGGAAAAGCGCTTTGCCCCGTCCATGCCGTTCGCCTCGATCTCCTTGGCAAACAGCGGGACGAAGGCCGCGTTGAACGCACCCTCGGCAAACAGGCGGCGGAAGGTGTTGGGGAAACGGAAGGCGGCATTGAAGGCATCGGCGACGGGGCCGGTGCCAAGCGCCGCTGCCATCAGCATTTCTCGCGTCAGCCCGAAGACACGGCTCATCAGGGTGCCGGAAGCCACCGTCGCGAATTTTTTGACCAGACTCATATCTGTTCCAGATTCCGAATAAACATGGGTGCTGAACCTATTCTGCAGACATCAGGATGTTGTGCCGCTGCGGCTGGGCCGTGGTGATATCGCCTTCGCCGAACAGGGCGAGCAGCTTCTTGCGGATGCGGTTCTGCCGCGCCCCGTTGGTGACCTGGTGGCCGACAAGATCGGTGACGTAGAACACGTCGATGACCTTTTCGCCGAACGTCGTCACATGCGCCGAGGCGATGTCGAGCGACAGGTCGGAAATGACGCCGGTGATCTCGGAGAGCAGGCCCGGACGGTCCAGCCCCTCGACCTCGATGACGGTGAACTTGTTCGACAGCGTGTTGTTGATTTCGACGCGCGGCGTGATGCGGAACGCCTTGACCGCGCGTTTCGGCTTGGTGCGCGATGCCAGCATCTCCGGCAGGTAGGACTTGCCGGACAGCACATCCTCGATCAGGCGCCCCACCCGCATGGCGCGGCGGCGCTCGTCGTCATCGGTCGGGAATTCGCGGCTGATCAGGATCGTATCGAGCGCACGGCCGTCGCTCGTGGTGAAGATCTGCGCGTCGACGATATTGGCGCCGGCGGCAGCGCAGGCGCCGGCGATGATCGACAGAAGGCGCGGATGATCGGGCGAAAGCACCGTGATTTCGGTGACACCTTCGAAATCATGGGTTTTGACCATGGTCGCCAGGGTTTTTTCCGAACTGTCGGATTCACGCACGAAATTGGCATGGCGGATCTGATCATCCAGACTGACCGTCAGGAGATAGTTCTGATAGTGCAGGGCAAGATAGGACTGGCGCTCGAGCTGCGGCCAGGATGATAGGGCATGTTCGAGCTGCGCGCGGGCGTGGTCGGTGCGTTCCTTGCGCGACACTTCCGAGAAACCGCCGGTCAGCATCAGTTCGGTTTCGTAGAACAGGGTGCGCAGCAGCTGGCCTTTCCAGCCGTTCCACACGCCCGGCCCGACCGCCTTGATATCGCAGACGGTGAGGATCAGAAGCAGTTTCATCCGGTCGAGCGTCTGGACGATCTCGGCAAAGTCCTCGATGGTCTTGCGGTCATTGAGATCGCGCGACTGGGCGACCATGCTCATGGTCAGGTGCTGCTCGACCAGCCACGACACGGTTTCCGTATCGGATTTGGAGAGGCCCAGACGCGGGCAGACGCGCTTGGCGATGCGCGCACCGGCAAGTGAGTGGTCCTCCGGCCGGCCCTTGGCGATATCGTGCAGGAGCAGGGCGACGTAGAGCAGCTTCCGGTCCTTTTTCAGGGCTGGCATGATCTGGTTGGCCAGCGGATGCTCATTGCTGAGGTCGCCGTGATCGATCTCGGACAATACGGCGATGCAGCGCAAGAGATGCTCATCGACCGTGTAGTGATGATACATGTTGAACTGCATCATCGCGACGACCTTGCCGAAATCCGGGATGAACCTGCCCAGAACGCCGGATTCGTTCATACGCCGCAGGATAAGTTCGGGATTGCGCTCGGAAGTCAGGATTTCAAGAAACAGGCGGTTGGCCTCGGGATTTTCGCGCAAATCCGCCTTGATCAGCGACAGGGAACGGGTCACCAGCTGCATCGCATCGGGGTGGAGTTCGAGCCCATGCAGATCGGCCAGGTGGAACAGGCGGATGAGGTTGACCGGATCCTTCTGGAAAACGCCGTCATTGGCGATGGTGATGCGGTGATTGTCGACGACGAAATCCGACGTTCCCGGCAGTTTGCGCTTGCGGCGCGAGAAGGTGAGGAAAATCCGGTTGAAACCGGGAACATGTTTTGCCTGTTCTTCTTCCAGCGCGGCGCAGATGATGCGCGTCAGGTCGCCCACTTCCTTGGCGACAAGGAAGTAGTGCTTCATGAAGCGCTCGACATCGCGCTGGCCGGGATGTGCCGTATAGCCGAGCCGCTGGGCAATCTCGCTCTGGATGTCGAAGGACAGCCGTTCCTCTGCCTTGCCGGTATAGAAATGCATGTGGCAGCGCACGGCCCATAAAAGGTCTTCGGCCTTGCGGAAAATATTGTGCTCGGCGCGCGACAATACCCCGAGCTTGACCAGTTCGTCACTGGTCTTCACGTGGTAGTAATATTTGGCGATCCAGAACAGCGTGTGCAGATCGCGCTGGCCGCCTTTGCCTTCCTTGACGTTCGGTTCGACGAGATAGCGGGTCGCACCGGCCTTGCGGTGCCGTTCGTTGCGCTCGGTCAGCTTCGCCTCGATGAAGGCCGGTCCTGTCCCCTTGACGACTTCCGTATCGAAGCGGCGCACCAATGTGGTGAAAAGCTCGTCATTGCCGCAGACGTAGCGGGCTTCGAGAATACTGGTGCGGATGGTCATGTCGGCGAGCGACTGGCGGATGGATTCGTCGACATTGCGCGTGGCGTGGCCAACCTTCAGGCCCATGTCCCAGAGCATGTAGAGGATATACTCGACCACCTGCTCGCCCCACGGGGTCTGCTTGTAGGGCAGCAGGAACAGAAGGTCGATATCCGAGCCGGGCGCCAGCCCGCCGCGGCCGTAGCCGCCAACCGCCACCACCGTCATCCGTTCTGCCGTGGATGGATTGACCGAATGATAGACATGGGTGATCGCAAAATCGTAGAGCGCCGAAATGATCTGGTCCATCAGATAGGACAGGCGCACGGAGCAGCGTGTGCCGCCGCCGTCCTTTTTCAACATCTCCTCGGCAGTCTTGCGACCCGAAACGAGTGTCTCTTTCAGGAGCTGCAGCACGTCATTGCGATTGACGGAAGCGGCGCCTTGTTTTTTTGCCGCCTTGACCAGATCTTCAAACTGACGATGAAGTTTGGCCGGACTGACGATCTGTTCCAGTTTCAGGTCTGCGCTCATGAACACGACTTTATGAATGATGGCCGCACGCTATAGCGCGTATTTGCCATAAACGAAATGCTTACCTTTGAAGACACTGTACCCGCTAGTGGTCCGATTCTGACATTTGCAACCCATTGATACAGGCCATCCAGGCAAATGTCAGAATCAAAGGACCACTAGCAAGTAGATGGTCCTAGTGGAACTTTGAATTTGACATTCGCCTATCTCGCGTGATGTCAAACGGGTGCGAATGTCAAATTCGTTCCACTAGGGACAGATGTGCCCCCAAGTCTTCACGATGTCGGGTTTGTGGCGAGGCCTTTCAACCGGTAGAGCGCGTCAAGCGCCTCGCGCGGCGTCATTTCATCGGGATTGACCGTCGAAAGGGCTGCCAGCAGCGCACTGTCCTTGCCTTTGGCAGGCGCTTTCACCTCGCGCTTCACCTCAACGGAGAATAGCGGCAGATCATCGATCAGCTTGTCAGCCTTACCCGAGGTTTCACCGGCTTCCAGCTGGTGCAGAACGTCGCGGGCGCGGTTGACCACGGCTTCCGGTAATCCGGCCAGCCGCGCCACCTGCACGCCATAGGAGCGGTCTGCGGCGCCCTTGGCCACCTCATGCAGGAAGACGACGTCGCCGTCCCATTCCTTGACCCGCATGGTGACATTGCTCAGGCGCGTCAGCTTTTCCGACAGCGAGGTCATTTCGTGGAAATGCGTGGCGAAAATCGCCCGGCACTGGTTCTTCTCATGCAGATATTCCACCGCTGCCCAGGCAATCGACAGGCCGTCGAAGGTCGCGGTGCCGCGGCCGATCTCATCGAGAATGACCAGGGAATGGTCGCTGGCCTGATTGAGGATGGCGGCTGTTTCCACCATCTCCACCATGAAGGTCGACCGGCCGCGCGCCAGATCGTCCGATGCGCCGACGCGCGAGAACAGCCGGTCGACAATGCCGATATGCGCTGAACCGGCCGGGACGAACGATCCCATCTGCGCAAGAATGGCAATCAATGCGTTCTGGCGCAGGAATGTCGATTTGCCGCCCATGTTCGGTCCGGTCAGGAGCCAGATAGCACCCTTGGCCGTTCCTTGTGGTGACAGATTGCAGTCATTGGCGACGAACGGATTGGCAGCCTGACGGCGCAGGGATTGTTCCACGACGGGATGGCGCCCGGCAACGATCTCGAAAGCGAGACTGTCATCGACGAGGGGGCGGCAATAACCCTGCTCTTCGGCAAGGGCAGCGAGCGATGCCGAGACGTCGAGGGTTGCCAGCGCTGCAGCGCCGGCGCGGATTGCGTCGGCATTGGCAACCGTTTCCCCGGTCAGCGCGTCGAAAATGCCCAGTTCAATCGACAGCGCCCGTTCGGCGGCATTGGCGATTTTGGTTTCGAGTTCGGCGAGCTCCGTTGTCGTGAACCGCATCGCATTGGCAATGGTCTGACGATGGATGAATTTGCCCTTGGCTTCATCCGTATCGGTCATCACGGACGCATTGTTCGCCGTGACCTCGATGAAATAGCCGAGCACATTGTTGTGCTTGATCTTGAGCGAGCGGATGCCGGTCAGATCCATGTAATCGGCCTGGAGACCGGCAATGATGCGGCGGGAGTGGTCGCGCAAGGCGCGCATCTCATCGAGTTCCGCATTGTATCGCCGAGATCGCGCGGACCGCCGCGCCCGACAGCAAGGCGCGACAGGGCGCGGGGCATGTCCGGCACGCCCTTCAATGCTTCGCGGGTCAGATCGGCGAGGGATTGTCCGGTGAGAAAGCAGGAGACGGAATCGAGCCGCTCCGCAATGGCGGCGGGATTTGTCAGCGGCGAGGTCAGCCGCTCGGCCAACAGCCGGGCGCCGCCGCCGGTAACCGTGCGGTCAATGGATTTGAGCAGGCTGCCATCGCGATTGCCCGACAAGGTGCGCAGCATTTCCAGATTGGCGCGGGTGGCGGGGTCGATGAAAAGCGTGGAGCCTTCCGATTCCCGCTCCGGCCGCATCAACGGCGGACGTTCGGAAATCTGGGTTTTTTCCACATAGGCGATGGCGCCCGATATGGCGGAAAGCTCGGCGCGCGAAAAATGCCCGAAGCCGTCGAGCGTGGCCACGTCGAAATAGCGCTGTATGCGGTTTTCCGCCGTGGCGCTGTCGAAAAGGCTTGGCGGCTGCGGGCTGACGGAGCGTCCGATGACATCGAATGTCGGGCGCAGGTCCGGATCGTGAAACACCGGATCGGCAACGATCAGTTCGCGCGGATCGACGCGCAGAATATCGGCAAGCAGCCGCGACGGGTCAGTTTCGCTGACCCGGAACGTGCCGGTGGAAATATCGATCCAGGCGAGGGCAAACTGGCCCTGCGCCGCGCCTTTCACCCGTCCCAGCGTCATGAGATAGTTGGCTTCGGAGGGATCGAGCAGCTTTTCCTCGGTGAGCGTGCCGGGGGTGACCAGCCGCACGACATCGCGCTTCACCACGGATTTCGATCCGCGCTTGCGCGCTTCAGCCGGGTCTTCCACCTGTTCGCACACCGCAACCCGGAAGCCGCGCATGATGAGCTTCTGCAGGTAGTCGTCCGCCGCATGCACCGGTACGCCGCACATCGGGATATCCTCGCCCAGATGCTTGCCGCGCTTGGTCAGCGTGATCCCGAGCGCGCGGGACGCGGCTATCGCATCGTCGAAGAACAGCTCGTAGAAGTCGCCCATCCGGTAAAACAGCAGGCTGTCCGGATTGGTCGCCTTGATCTCGATATACTGCTCCATCATCGGCGTTGGGCGTGCCGAGCTGTCAGCCTCATAGGATGGTGTTTCCGCAGTGAATGGCATGTCGGCCAAGACGTTCTCCTGATTTTGACCGATTCCGATCAGAAGACCAATCTATGCGCTATCGGGAACTTTACACACCGTGCAGGCGCATCATCGGCGGTTTTCTCCACAGATGATGTTCGTCCTGCATGAGGCGAAAGTGGAATTTCAGTCGAAACGCTTGGCGTTCGAGATGTAATGGCTGACGTAGCGCGTGGAAATGCGGCTGACCGGCAGAATGATCAGCACGTCGGTCGTGCCGAAATCATGATCCACCACCGCACCGTCACCGATCATGGCACCAAGGCGCAGATAGCCCTTGATCAATGGCGGCATGGCGAACAGGGCAACCTTCGGATTGACCGCTTCGCTGGGAACGAGATCCATCGGCTGATACAGCGATGGCAGGGCCTGGACATCCCAGTCCGGCGTTGCGCGGCAATTGTGATGCAAGAACGACAGCGGCAGGGCATGCGCCGCCGGCACCGTTCCCTGGAAGGATGCGCAGCCGAACATCACGTCGATGGAGTGATAGCGGCAATAGCTCCAGATGCCCTGCCACAGCAGTTCGACCGTGCGCTTCGAGCGGTATTCCGGCAAAACACAGGACCGGCCGAGCTCAAGGAAATGCATCTGCGGCTTGGCAGCTACCAGACTGTCGATCGTATATTCGCTAGCCGAGTAAAAACCGCCTGTTTTGTGGGCAACTTCCGAGCGCATCAGCCGGTAGGTGCCGACGATCTGCTTGTGCTTGGGGCCAATGATCGAGGTGTCATAAACCAGGAGGTGATCGCATACGGGATCGAAACGGTCTGCGTCGCGCTGCTCCAGAGAAGCCGAGCCCTTGGCGCCGAGTTCATCGAAAAATACCTTGAAGCGCAGCTGCTGGGCAGAGACGATTTCGGCTTCGGTTTGCGCAAGGCAAACTTCCATCGTCCCAATGCGTCCAAGCACCGCGACAAGGTGTGGCGCCGTAAACGGCGAGGGTGTTGAATCAACCTGCGACATCGTGTGCTGATCTTTAAAGATAGACGCAGGTTCAAGCAAGGCGAAGCTCATAACGATTCGCTCTCATCATGGTTGATCGGCAATCACTAGATGCTTGAATACAACAATTGGATGACGGGCGCATGACGCGGGGGACACCGCAGATGCTGGGTTTTCCTCAGTTTCCCCCAGCTTGCCCCTTTGGCGTCTTGCGCTCGCGCAGCCAGACAAAAATTTCTTCAAGCACGACCAGTGCGGCGCCGACGGAAATGTGGGCATCGGCCAGATTGAAGACGGCAAAGGACCATGACGGCAGATGGAAAAGAATATAATCAACGACATAGCCAAGCAGGCTGCGGTCGATCAGATTGCCGATGGCACCGCCGATGATCAGCGCAAAGCCGATGCGCGAGATCCAGCGTGCCGGTACGGTGCTCCACCAGAGATAGCTGACAAAGGCGATGACGACGACGGTCAAGCCGATCAGGGCGAGGTCGTGCATGCCGCTGAGCATCGAAAATGCAATGCCATTATTGTGAACACGAAAAAGTGCCAGAAATGGCAGCAGATCGATCTGCTGCTGGTAATCCATGCCGGTCTCGACGAGATATTTGATGATCTGGTCGCTCGCCACGGCAAGCACCACAATCGCCAGCAGGCCGAAGAAGGATTTGCTTTTCATGGAGGTTATTTATCCTGTTTGCCGCCATCGAGTGTCAACGCCTCGCGGCGGATCTCGAACAGCATGACGCCAGTGGCAATGGCGAGATTGAGCGAATCCGCCCGGCCTTCCTGGGGAATGCGGGCCAGCTTGTCACAGGTTGAGGCCAGCGTGTCGGGGAGGCCCTGCTGCTCATTGCCCATCAGCAGAATGACCGGCTTGCCCTTGTAGGGAATGGTCCGGTAGTCGACAGCGCCTTTGAGGTGCGTGCCGACGATGAGTCCCGAAAATCCCTTTCGCCAGGAAAGGAATTCCGTTTCGTTCGTGCGTATCAGCGGGACGGCAAAGACCGAACCCATGGTGGCGCGCACGGTTTCGAGCGAAAACGGGTCCGTGGTGTCGCCGATCAGGATGATACCCTTGGCGCCTGCCGCATCGGCTGTCCGGATGATCGTGCCGAGATTGCCTGGATCGCGCACCCGGTCGAGCGCGACGTAAACATCGTTGCCCTGCGGTCGGGTGGCCGACAGGGGCTGCAGCTGCTGCTCGAACACGCCGACGACCATTTGCGGATTGTCGCGCCGGGTGATGGCGGAAATCACCTTCTCGTTGACCTCGAGCACGTCACCGCCCTTGGCAATCGTGCGGGCTGCCACCTGCTCGACAAGGGAATTGCCCTTGCCGGCCTTGGAATAGACAAGCGTCTTGATGACCCAGCCGAGATCGAGCGCGTCGATGACGAGTTTCAGGCCTTCGGCCAGAAACACACCCTGCTGGTCGCGGAACTTCTTCAGCGCCAGGGATCGCAGATCCTTGACGATCGGGTTGGTCAGGCTGGTGACTTCCTTGACCTTGCCGGGCCGCGCGATGGAGCTGCCGTGCTGGCGGTCGTCATGTCTGGTCATTTGGCACCCCAGCGGCTGAACAGGGACGTGGAAAGGGCGCGCCCGGAAGACCGTTCGCGCAGGATCAGTTCGCCGGACTGCACTTCGCCGCCAAGACCGGTAAAGGCATCGCGCATCAGCTCGTGAATGGCAAAGAACGATGCGCGGATGGAATAGGCGGTCAGCACCACGCCGAGCGGATTGGGCGTCAGGATCGACCGGCACAGATCGACCATGTCGGGCAGATTGTCGAAGAGCTGCCAGACCTCGCCATTCGGGCCGCGGCCATAGGCGGGCGGATCGAGCAGGATGATGTCATAACCGCTGCCGCGCCGCTCTTCGCGGGCGACAAACTTCATCGCATCCTCGCAAATCCAGCGGATGGGCTTGCCGGAAAGTCCGGCCATTTCCTGGTTTTCGCGGGCCCAGACGATTGCCTTCTTCGAGGCGTCGACATGAGTCACCTCGGCGCCCGCACGGGCGGCAACGAGCGAGGCGACGCCGGTATAGCCGAAAAGATTGAGCACCTTCACCGGGCGCTTTGCACCGCGAATGAGGCTGTCCATGTGCGACCAGTGCGTTCCCTGTTCGGGAAACACGCCCACATGCCGGAAGGAGGTGAAGCGGCCGAAGAAGGGAATGCCCTCATAGGCAAGCGGCCAGGTTTCGCCGAGCGGCACTTTGGGGAAATGCCAGCGTCCGACGCCTTCCTCATCCGTATTGCCGGTAAAGATCGCGTCAGCCTTGTCCCACTCGGCCTTGTTCCAGGCCGGGAGCCAGATGGCCTGGCCTTCCGGGCGGATGATCCGGTAGGGACCATATTGCTCGAGCTTGAGGCCGTTGCCGCTGTCGAGCAGCGCGTAATCATCGGAGGGCAGCGTTTCGAGGATCAGGCCGGTCTTTTCTGTCGGGCGCGGGCCGGTATGGCGGGTCAGGACCCGCTTGGGCAGCGGTTCGGAACGCGGCGCTGTCTTGACGCGCGCATCATTGTCCGCCGGGGCAGAGGGTTTGGCAAATTGCGGGCGGGGTTTTGTCGCCTGCTGCCGGTGCGGCGCAGCTTTCGGTCCCGCGCCTTTCGGGCCGGTGCCCTTGGCCTTCCTGATTTTTCCGCCAGACGATTTCAAACCGTTATGCCCTCATATGCCCTTGGCCATCGCTCAATGGTGGTTTCCTATGCCAAGATGAGGAAAGGCGAAAGCAAAAACACTCAGGCAGAGGCTGCAATCGCCTTTTCATAGACCAGAATGCCGGCGGCAAGGTCTTCCAGCGCAGCGCCGACCGACTTGAACAGGGTGATTTCATCGGGCGACTGACGCCCCTTCACCGTTCCGCGGGTGAGATCGAACAGATCGCCGATCACGTGGCTGTCGCCGATGACGCCCGCCTTGATCGGCTGGACGAGGTCGCCGCCTTCCTTCAGCGCGCCTTCCCTGGTGTCGACAAACACCCGCGCACGCTTGACGCACTCATCGTCGCTTTCCCGCATGGCGGGGGTAAAGGCACCGATAAGATCGACATGCGCGCCCTTCTTCAGATGTCTGCCGAGAATAAGCGGTTCGGTCGACAGTGTGCCAGCGGCGATAATATCGGCGTCGGCGATGGCCGCATCCTTGTCGGTGACCGCCTTGGCATTGAACCCGTCAGCGACGAGATACGCCGCCACTTTGCGCGCATTGTCGATGCTGCGGTTCCAGATGGAAATCTCGCGGATCGGTCTGACGGAGCTGTGCGCGCGGGCAAGAAAGCCTGAGAGCGCGCCGGCGCCAAGGATAACGAGTTTGGATGCATCTTCGCGGGCGAGATAGCGGGCGGCAAGGGCGGAGGCGCCTGCGGTGCGCCATGTGGTCAAACGCTGCCCATCGATGAGGGCCTTGGGTTCCCCGGTCTTGCCATCGAGCAGCAGATAGACGCCCATGACGGCCGGTTTGCCGATGGCCCCATTGTCAGGCGACACTGTGACGATCTTGACGCCCATATAGCCCTTCGACGAATCGCCGAGCGCATCGAAGTCCGACCAGGCCGGCATCAGCAGAAGCGTCGATGCGGCGCCATCGGGGCGATCAACCGTGTGATGGTGGCGCACGGGTTGGATAACGCCCTGACGGAACGCCGTTTCAATGGCGTTGATCATGTCCGGCCAGTTCAACAGCCCGTCGACGTCAGCCGGAGAGACCAGTTTCATTGCAAATCCTTGAAAATATGCTGCTTAGTGCAGGGAGGGAAGATTGGGCGTGGACTGCGTGGCCGCCGATTTCCGCGCCTCCATGCGCAGGAGTTCGGTTTCCTGCTTGCGCTGGCGCGCCAGTTTGCGGTGCCGGCCCTGGTTGATCCAGGTGGCGAAACTGCCAAGGATCAGCCCGACGAAGAGAGCGAGAAACAGCCAGACGAAGAGGGGTGCGGCATAGGACAGGCCGGGATTGCCCGGATTGAACGGATCGATCGTAAAGGTCACCAGCCCGCGATTGGCCACCGACAGTGCAATCAGGATAACTGCCAGCGGCACGAGAATGAGGACGACAACGACGCGATTGATCATATCTCTCTCCAGGGTAACAGCACTTCACGTATCATCAGGCTATGAAGCCGCCCCAGCTTGTTGCTGCATTCAGTCGGCGTTCAGCCGGTCGCGCAGCTCTTTGCCGGTCTTGAAGAATGGCACCCACTTTTCCTCGACCTCGACGCTGTCGCCGGTGCGGGGATTGCGACCGCTGCGGGCGGGGCGGTTTTTCACCGAGAATGCACCGAAGCCACGAAGCTCGACCCGATTCCCTTCCGCAAGAGCGTCGGTGATCTCGTCGAAAATGGCGCCGACGATATTCTCGACATCGCGTTGAAACAGGTGCGGATTGCGGTTGGCAATGATCTGGACGAGCTCTGATTTGATCACGGCATAATCCCCTTCTGGTTCAAGTTCAAATGACACGGCCATTATGACTATGTCACTGATCCTGTAAGCTTAAATATTCTATTGCGCCCCTACGGGCCTGCCGTCAACGTGCCAAACAGAAACGAGCCCGTCAAGGAAGATGCGATCACCCGTCAAATCGCGCAGCAACCCGGTGCTTTCCTGCGGAATACCGAGATATTGCGCCAGCATTTTCAGCGCGGATTGGGACAGAAACGAGCTGAAGCTTGTCTTTTGTGCGGGTTTCCATTCGATGACCGGCAATTTCTCGTCAACGCCCTTGGTTTTCAGCCAGGCAATCGACTTGTCTTCCCCGCCAAGTTCGTCGATGAGTTTGTTGGCCAGCGCCTGTCTGCCGGTGAAGACCGATCCGTCGGCCAGCGCAAGCGTCTGTTCGCGGGTAAAATTGCGCCGTTCCTGAACGATTCCGACGAACCAGTCATAGGAATCCATGATCATGCGATGGATCATGGCTTTGGCTTCGTCGCTGGCGGGGTTGAAAAAATTCGGTTCGGCTTTCAGCGGACTGGATTTGATTGTCTCCACCTTGACGCCGACCTTCGTCAGCAGCTCGGAAATATCGGGATACTGGAACAGCACGCCGATCGATCCGACGATGGAGGACTGGCGTGCGACAATATGGTCCGAACCGCTGGCGATCATGTAGCCTGCCGAGGCCGCCAATGTTCCGACCTGCGCAACAACGGGCTTTTTCGCGGCGATCTTGCGCACGGCTTCATAGATGGCTTCGCCGCCTGCCGTGGTGCCGCCCGGTGAATCCACCGAAAGGATAACGCCCTTCACAGCGGTGGAATCGGCGACTTCGCCCAGACGCTTGATGAGTTCGTCATTCTCGAAAATCGTGCCTTCAACACGGATTTTGGCGATATGCGCTGCGGTTTTGCCGGAAAGGCGGTCGGAACCGGAGAGAAATCCGTAAAGCCCGATCAGGGCGAGCGCGACAACCAGAAGGGAAAGCACACGCCAGAATGTCAGCTTGCGCCGGAGACGGCGCCTGTCGATGATTGCGTCAGCTGTGTTTGCCATCGTATCGTCCGTTTCCTGTGCAATTCAGTGCAAGCATTCTTCTGCGGCAACATTCCGAGGAAGTCCAGACCCCCGGGGTTCAGCACATTGCCCCATATAGGCAATTGGCGCTGCACCTTGTATATGAGTGGATGACGGCATATTTGTTCGATCAAATGCAACGTGTCCCATAGACCCTGGTTCATTTCATCGAAAAATAACCATATTGGCGTTCAACTAACAGGGCGCCAACACATCGCAATCGGTAGTATAGCCAATACATGTCCATTGAACTGAAACATACGCATCCAAACGGCGATGCAACAGCGGCTGCTGCGCAGCATGCGGAAGTTGCGCGGCAATTTTCTGCCACCGAGAAGGATTCGCACGTTTTTCGCGCTGCGGAACGCCATTCGCGGCGCGTGCGCTTCATGAAATTTGCCTTGCCTGCCGTCGCCGTGATCGGCGCTGCGGTTTTCTCATGGTTCACATTTTTCTCCACGACGAACATCCCGAGCAATATCACTTTGGACAGTGCGGGCATTCAGGATGGCAAGCTGGTCATGACCAATCCCAAACTGGATGGCTTTACCAAGGACAAGCTCCCCTACAAGATGAGTGCGGAACGGGCGCTGCAGGATGTCGGCAACAGCTCGCTGATCACGCTTGAGAATATCAGCGCGGAAATTCCGGTTGGCCAGGATCTGCGGGCGCAGGTCAACGCCAAGGGCGGCCTTTACGACAATGCCAACCGCCAGTTGAAGCTTGACAACAACATAACGCTGACAACCTCGGACGGCATGAAAGCACAGCTGAAATCCGCCGATATCAATATACAAGAAAACTCGATGTCGACCGATCAGCCTGTCAAGATCGAAAATAGCAGTGCCAGTATCGTCGCAGACAGTATGAAAATTACTCAGAGTGGCAAAGTAATGGTCTTTGAAAAGGGGGTCAGGCTTGTCATTCAGCCCGCAAAGCTGCATGAAGGTCGCAACGAAGCCAAATCACCGCAGTGATTGCCGGCCAGGTGGGGATATCCCGGATTTAGGAGATTGAGACAATGTCGCGCGGGACAAGACTGATCAGCATTTCGACTGTTGCATTGGGCATTTGGGCATCCTCCATGATTGGTCCTGTTGCAGCGCAGGATGCGAGCAAGGCCGGCGGCCTGAACAACGGCATGAAGCTTTCGAGTGATCAGCCCATTCAGATCGATTCCGATGCCTCGACGTGCATAATGATGTGGGTACTGCCACCTTCACCGGCAATGTAACGGTCACCCAGGGAACGACGCTGATGAAGGCGGGTTCCATGATCGTTTACTACGTCAAGAAGCCGGAAAAGACCGACGCGGAAAAAGCCGCCGACAAGGCAGCCGCCAAAACAGAGACCAAGGCAGCCGCGCCTGCGGGCGCAGGCGCCCAGGACATCGACCACATCGAGGTCAATGACAAGGTCTACGTGAAGTCCGAAGATCAGGTTGCCACGGGCGACCATGGCACGTTCGACATGAAGACGCAGGTTCTGGTTCTGACCGGCAGCAAGGTCGTTCTCTCGCAGGGCGATAATGTTGGCGTCGGTTGCAAGCTGACCGTGCAGATGAAGAGCGGTCAGGCCCAGCTGGAAAGCTGCAAGAATGGACAGACCGGCCGCGTTTCTATCGTCGTTGCGCCGAAGAGCGCTCCGAAGAACTAGGCCGGCGGTATAAGTGTCCCTGTTTTCCCGTCGATCCGCAAAGACCCCCACATCGCCAGACGCGCGCATTTCCCAGGAGATGCGTGCCGCCGATCCGTCGGCGACGGACCGGATGAAGGGTACGCTTGTCGCCCGTGGCATCACCAAGAGCTATAATGGCCGTCAGGTGGTCAATGGTGTTTCCTTCGGTGTGCGGGCCGGCGAAGCGGTCGGTATTCTCGGCCCGAACGGTGCCGGGAAGACCACCTGTTTCTATATGGTCACCGGCCTGGTGCCGGTCGACAAGGGCAATATCGAAATCGATGGCTTTGATGTGACGACGATGCCGATGTATCGCCGCTCGCGCCTCGGTATCGGCTATCTGCCGCAGGAAGCCTCGATTTTCCGCGGCCTCTCCGTGGAAAACAACATCAAGGCCGTGCTCGAAGTAGTCGAGAAGGACCGCACCGCACGGGCGCAGGAACTGGATTCCCTCCTGGAAGAGTTTCATATCGCCCATCTGCGCAAGGCACCGGCGCTTTCCCTCTCCGGCGGTGAACGCCGCCGGCTGGAGATTGCCCGCGCCTTGGCCTCACGGCCCAATTTCATGCTGCTTGACGAGCCGTTTGCCGGCGTTGATCCCATTGCGGTCTCCGATATCCAGCAGCTCGTCCGCCATTTGACCAGCCGCGGCATCGGCGTTCTCATCACGGACCACAATGTGCGTGAAACGCTGAAGCTGATTGACCGCGCTTACATCATTCATGCGGGGCAGGTTCTGACCCACGGCCGTCCGGACGAGATTATTGCGAATCCGGATGTCCGGCGTCTTTATCTCGGTGATCAGTTCAAGCTCTGATTTTATCAATTTCTGGCAGATTTTTGCCAGAAATTACTCGCCTCTGCGTGAATCCAGATGAATCTTTCCGAAAAGAGTCGTTTTTTGCCTTGCTGGAATTGACAAGCAAGGATTGGGCCATTTCTGTACATTGAGAAGAATTTCGTACAGGAGTACCCGCGTTCACCATGGCCCTGTCGCCAAAACTCGATCTGAGACAAACCCAGTCTCTGGTGATGACGCCGCTGCTCATGCAGTCGATTCGGCTGCTGCAATTGTCCCATGTCGAACTCGAGCAATTCATCGAGCAGGAGATCGAAAAGAATCCGCTGCTGGAGCGCGATGAAACGGCAAATGAACATTTTTCCTTCGAAAGCCGGGATACGTCCGATGATCGCGGGCCGGGAGAAGCCGGCGACTATTCGCGCGGTGTCAATCATGGTGACGCCGACGAAAGCCGCGACGGGGGCAGCGCAAGTGAGCAGAACGACCATTGGCTTGTCAGCGGCGAGTCGACCAGTTCAGGCTCCATGTCCGAGACGTTCGACAGTTCTCTCGAGAATATCTTTCCGGATGATCCTGGAACCCACGACTTCATCGCTGGCGATCTGGCCTCGCAATGGAAATCGTCATCGGGTGACGGATATGTGTCGACGGGCGGCGAGGGGTTCAATCTCGAACAGGTGACCGCATCGCCGTTGACGCTGCGCGACCACGTCGGCGAGCAGATCATTTTTGCCTTTGAGGATGCGGTGGACCGCCTGATTGCAGCGGAACTCGCCGATTACCTCGACGAAATGGGCTATCTGCGCGTCGATGTCGAGGAGATTGCCGAACGGCTGGGCACCGATGCGGCCCATATCGACAGACTGATCGCGGTTTTGCAGACATTCGAACCGGCGGGGCTGTTTGCCCGTGATCTGGCTGAATGTCTGGCTCTGCAACTGCGTGCAAAAAACCGGCTCGATCCGGCGATGACGATGCTTCTGCAAAATCTGGAACTCCTGGCGAAACGGGATTTTCAAAGCCTGAGAAAGCTGTGCCGGGTCGCCGATGCCGATCTGCTCGATATGCTGCAGGAGATACGCCTGCTCGATCCAAAGCCGGGAACGGCCTTCTCCTCGGGTGTGGCCGACAGCATCATCCCGGACGTGCATGTCGACATGGCGCCGGACGGGACGTGGAATATCGAGCTCAATCCGGATGCTCTGCCGCGGGTCCTCGTCAACAACACCTATTATGCGACCATTGCAAAGGTAACGGCTTCCCCGGCTGAAAAGGGGTTTCTGAGCGAATGCCTGCAAAATGCCAACTGGCTGACGCGCAGCCTGGATCAGCGCGCCCAGACCATTTTGAAGGTGGCGACGGAAATCGTGCGCCAGCAGGCGGAGTTCCTGCAATTCGGCGTTGCCCACCTGAAGCCGCTCAATTTGAGAAATGTGGCTGACGCCATCGGCATGCACGAGTCGACCGTCAGCCGCGTCACCGCCAACAAATACATGCTGACGAAGCGCGGCGTCTTCGAGTTGCGCTATTTTTTCAATGCGGGGATTTCGGCCACCGAAGGCGGCGAGCAGCATTCCTCCCAGTCCGTGCGGCATCAGATCAAGCTGCTGATCGACAGTGAAAAGCCGGACGATATTTTATCGGACGACACGATCGTGGATCTTCTGAAGGGCCAGGGCGTTGAGATTGCACGGCGTACGGTTGCCAAGTACCGCGAGGCGATGAACATCGCATCCTCGGTGCAAAGGCGCCGGGAGAAAAAAGCGGAGGCTTCTGTGCGCAAGGGTGACGGAAACTCTGGATTCATCCGCCGCACAGGTGTAGAATCGAGGCGAGCGGGTAAATGAACCGAGCCATAGAAGCTTGGTCAAGGGAGAGTGAAGCGCCGGTGATTTGCATCGATTGAAGCGAAAGCGCGCCTTTTGGAGATGAAGAATCAGAAAGTGAAATGTGATGGATCACTCGCATGGAATGTGCGGGATGTCTTTGCTCGTCTCTCAACAACAGTGTAGATTGGCTCGGGCAATGAAAAGTCACAATGAAGGTGAGGTATCATGAGTCTGCGTGTATCTGGGAAACATATGGACATTGGTGACGCTTTCCGCATTCGCATTGACGAACGGATCGGTGAGATGGTGACCAAATATTTCGATGGCGGATATACAGGCCACGTCACAGTGGAGAAACAGGGGTCGCGCTTTATCGCCGATTGCCTGATCCGTCTCGATACCGGCACGGTGCTGCAGGCAGCGGGCGAGGCACAGGATCCTCAGCTTGCTTTTGATGCAGCCGGAGAACGCGTGGACAAACGCCTTCGCCGTTACAAGCGGCGTCTGAAATCGCATCAGGCGCCCGGCTCGAACGGTGTTTTCGACGATATTTCCTACCGGGTCGTCGCCCCTGTACCGGATGAAGATGAGGACATTCCGGAGGATTACGCGCCGACAATCGTGGCTGAGACATCGATGGCGCTCAGAAGCATGAGTGTCGCATCCGCCGTGGTCGAGCTCGATCTGAAAGATAGTCCAGTGGTTGTCTTCCGTAACTCTGGCAGTACGCAGGTGAATATCGTATACCGCCGCGCTGACGGCAACATCGGCTGGATCGATCCATCGGCCGTGGCCGGTCAGAACGGCGCCGGGTCTTAGGCGAAATTTGAACTACCGTCCGCGCCCAAAGCGCGGACGGTAACAGGAAGGAAGAGAATAATGGATCTGGGTGACCTCATTCAGCCCGACGCTGTCCTGCCCGCATTGAAAGTCAATTCCAAAAAGCAGCTTTTGCAGATCATGTCGGAGAAGGCTGCCGCCTTGACCGGTTTGACGGAGCGGGAAGTGTTTGACACCGTCCTGCAGCGCGAGCGCCTTGGCTCGACCGGTGTTGGCAATGGCATTGCCATCCCGCATGGCAAGATCAACAGCGTCAAACGCATCACCGGGGTCTTCGCACAGCTCGAAACCCCCGTGGATTTCGAAGCGCTGGACGATCAGCCCGTCGATATTGTTTTTCTTCTGCTGGCGCCGGAGAATGCCGGCGCCGATCATCTGAAGGCTTTGTCGCGGATTGCCCGCATGCTGCGCGATCCCGAGCGGATTGCCAAATTGCGCACCGCCCATGATGCGACCCTTATCTATGAATTGCTGACGGCGCAGCCTGCCTCCAACGCCGCCTGATTCTTTTGCATCTTTTGACGAAAAGCCGCCTCCGGGCGGCTTTTTCATGTTCCCGGGGAGTCAAGCTGCCGAAATCCGCCGCCAGGGAATTTGCCACCCGAGCCGCACGCCCAGCGTACCGCAGGCAATCAGCAGCATGCCGGCGGCTTGTGCCATTCCCAGCGGGTGTCCGTAAATTGCCCAGTCCACGATGATGGCGACGATCGGATAGATGAAGGTCAGGACGCCGATGACCGGCGTCGACAGGCGCGGATAGGCCGAATAGATCAGGATATAGGCAATGCCCGTATGGAGGATGCCGATACTGGTCAGCCAGCCCCAGGATGCCAGCGGCACGGGCTCCGCCCAATTGGCAAAAGGCGCGAGCATGACGATGCCGACGATGGTTTGGCACAGCACCGTGATTTCCGGCCGTTGCTCGCCGAGGCCCTTGGCGAGAATGGTTGCGGCGGCATAAAGCATCGCGGCACCAAGCGACATGACGATCCCAAGAATCCATAGCGTGCTGACCGGTGCCGTCGCGCCGACAAGGCCGCTGGCCAGGACGACGCCGAGAAAGGCGCCGAGCATCCAGATGATCTGATCGACGGTGATGCGTTCCTTCAAAAGGGTTGCGCCGATGAGAACAACGAAGAACGGCTGGATGTGATAGACGATCGTGGTGGTTGCAATCGACGTCATGCGGAATCCGGCAAAAAACGATACCCAGCTGAGTACCATGCAGATGCCGCCGAGCGCTGCCCGGCCCAGCCGCGGCCAGGAGAGGGTCCGGTCGGGAAGATAGCCGCGCAGGAAACACCAGGCTGCGAGGAAGACCATGCCGAAAACACAGCGCCAGAAGACGATGGTGACCGGATCGAGCCGTGTTTCCGTTGCAAAGGCACCGACCGTCCCGATGATGGCCATGGCGATGGCCAGCCGTGCTGCAGGAAAACGATCGGATATCGGGTCAGGCATGTGGGTCATCCCCGTGGAAAAGGATGTCCAGTTAGCGCCGTTGGCTGCCACCAAACAAACGAATAGATTTGGAACAAACTATTCGCTATATTGATAGCATTATGGCTGCACCCCTCGACCTCGATCTCCTGCGGACCTTTGTGACTGTCATCGAAACCGGCAGCCTGTCGGCGGCTGCCCCGCGTGTCGGCCGCAGCCAGTCGGCCGTCAGCATGCAGATGCAGCGGCTGGAACAGGCGGTGGGCAAACAGCTGCTTATTCGCAACCCCCGGTCCGTCGAGCCGAACCTGGCCGGCGAGAGTTTTCTCAATTATGCGCGGCGGTTGCTGCGTTTGTCGGATGAGGCCTGGGCCAATGTCACCCGCCCCGAGGAAACCGGCAGCGTGCGGCTTGGCGTGCCCGATGACTATGCGGCATTCCTGCTGCCGCCCGTTCTGTCGCGGTTTGCCGAGGAGCATCCGCTGGTCACCGTCGAACTGGTCTGCGAGCAATCCACCTCGCTGGTCAAGGCGATCGATGAGGACCGGGTCAATCTGGCGATTGTCACCCGCGGGGCCACCCAGCCGCTGGAGGTGATCCGCCGCGAGCGCTTGATCTGGGTGGCATCACCGACCCATGTCGCCTGGGAAAATGACCCGCTGCCCATCGC
>OKVL01000482.1_pt1 | contig 24496 bp, 29 predicted proteins | sample 1606791 | NCBI WGS metagenome assembly OKVL01 (sample SAMN03281006, study PRJEB24777) | human gut metagenome | isolation source: fecal sample PR165 from 1 month old male Malay infant, vaginally delivered...
ACGAGGACCCGGCAACGGGTTCCGCCACGGCGGCCTTTGCCGGCGCCATCCAGCATTTTGACCAGCCGCTCGACGGATTGTTGCGGCTGTGGCTGGAGCAGGGCCAGGAAATGGGCCGTCCATCGCGATTGCGGCTGGAACTGGATATCGCCGACCAGAAGCTTGCCGGCGGGCGTATCGGCGGTTCGGCGGTCAAGACGGCGGAGGGACAGCTTTTTGTTTAAACAACTTATTGTTCAAAGCTGACATAAAGTTTTCAAGAAGGGCTGGACAGGCCGGTTTTGCCCCGTTATAGAGCCCCCACCTTCGGTCGTCAAAGCGGCTGACGGGCACATAGCTCAGTTGGTAGAGCAGCTGACTCTTAATCAGCGGGTCGTAGGTTCGATCCCTACTGTGCCCACCAATCAGAACCCCAGGTCATATCAATGGCTTGGGGTTTTTCTTTTGCTGCGGTTCTGAAACAGTCACCGTTTTGGCTTTGCCAGCAGGTGAGGGTTGGGCAGGCCGATGAGATAATTCATGTCGATCTCATGCGCCTCGCGCCATTCAGGCTCCTCATCGATCGCAAAGAGATACCCGTCTGCCGGCAGTGCTTCCATGATGGCAAAGCAATGGGCGCGCGCGTCGACCTGCATCATGTTGTGAATTTCGATGTCGAGAAACGGCAGCTGCTGCAACACGCTGCGGGCGCCCTTCAGTGCCGCGACCTCGTGCCCTTCAACGTCGATCTTGAGGAAGTCGACATTGCCCAGATCCGCATCGTCCAGCGCGATGACGTCGACAATCAGGTCACCATCGGGAGCATGAACATTGCTGTCGTTGAGGATGACGTTGCTGTGCGGCGCCAAAACCTTGTGGGTGCCCGACTTCTGCCCGACGGCCTTGCCATGGGCCACGACGTTTGTCAGTCCGTTCAGTTCGGCATTCCGCTGCACGACACCCGCATTGAATGGCAGTGCGTCAAAGGCGGTCACCCTGCCGGTGGGGCCGGCCTTCTGGCTGAACAGCACGGTCATCAATCCATGATGGGAGCCGCAATCTACAACATGCGAGCCCGGTTTGATAAAGTAAAGGCAACGCTCTCGAAACCCAGTATAATTGTTTCCTGCTGCAACATACCAATGATATCCAATCTCATCGGCGATGCAGAATGGTATAGATCGTTCGCCATATCTTATGTTTTCAACGAATGGATATATCAATTACTTATCGCTCCCGTCGAATTATGTGTCATGCTATCATAGATAACCTTAATATTGCCCCGATGTGCAAGTATAAAATCAAATTCTTAGGGTTCGCGGTTGATCCGCCCGACGCTTCCGCCATCAAAAGCGCCGCCGCCATGGAATGGTCGAGTATGCAGCGGCGCCTTGAGGCCGCAAGACACATCGCGACAGAAGCAGCCGGTTTCCGCAGCATCACTTGTCTCCGCGTTCCCATGGTTAACAGCGGCGCAGCCGACGGAGGATAAAGCCCTTGCGGCCGCTCGCTTCAGGGGGCGGGGCAAACGAAAACCATGGGCGGAAACGATGATTTCTGTTGCTTTCCGGCGGGCCCCAACTATAACGCCTTGAACAGGGCCGAATGGCCCTTTTTTCTTGCACGCATATCGATCTACCCAAACTGCTAGAGGAGCTTTCCATGAGCATTCGTCGTATTGAAGTCGGTCCACGCATGAGCCAGGCCGTTATCCATGGCAACACGGTTTATCTCGCAGGGCAGGTAGGCACACCGGGCAAGAGCGTCACCGAGCAGACCAAGGATGTCCTGGCTTCGGTCGAGCGCCTGTTGAAGGAAGCCGGTTCCGACAAGTCCAAGATCCTGCAGGCGATCATCTGGATGGCCGACATGAAGGACTTTGCCGAAATGAATGCGGTTTGGGATGCCTGGGTCGATCCGGCCAACACGCCTGCGCGCGCCACCGGCGAAGCCAAGCTGGCGACCCCGGACTATCTCGTCGAAATCATCATCACCGCTGCCATCTGATTCCCTGCCGAAATCCGTCCCATACGGCGGATTGGGCAAAGCGACAGGTTCATCCCGGCGGAAATATTGAATTTGCCGGGATGAAATGAAGTGGATGTCAGTAAAACTGCTCCCGTGCACTGGATTTTTAGCGCGGGAATGAATAAAGTCCGCGCTTCTCGGGATTGCCGTTGTGGTAATTCATCAAACGCTTGTCTGATTGTGACGCTTATGCCCGCAAGACGAGACAAGCATGGGTAAGGAAAACGATTGCAAGTTCTCGTCCGTGACAACAATGTTGAACAGGCCCTCCGGGTCCTGAAAAAGAAGATGCAGCGCGAAGGTCTCTTTCGCGAAATGAAGGCGCGCCAGGCTTTTGAAAAGCCGTCCGAGCGCCGTGTCCGTGAAAAGGCTGAAGCCGTCAGCCGCGCCCGCAAGGCAGCGCGCAAGCAGGCACAGCGTGAAGGTCTGCTTCCTGGTCCGAAGAAGAAAGAACGCGTTGCCCGTCCAGGTGCCGCTTCCAGCGATTTCAGCAACAACCGATAATCAATGACCGGAGTTTCCGGTCCTTGCAAAACGCGACAGAACCCGCACAGCGAGCCATGCTGGAGCGGGTTTCGTTTTATGAAGACTCCGCCATAACTATCGTCTTCACATCGATATTACCCGGTTTCAAAAAAGTGCCTTCTTGTGCGCTGCATCACGCCGCGCCTATGCATGCTCCATGATATTCAAGCCTTATGGAGACCTTTCAATGGCACCCAAGCTCAACATCGTCCACGTCAGCACCCGTCCGGGCCGCGCCGGTCAGCCGGTTGCTAAGTGGTTCCATGATTTTGCCAGCCAGGACGGCCAGTTCGAGCCGGTTCTGATTGATCTGGCCGATCTCAACCTGCCGGTTTTCGACGAACCCAACCACCCGCGTGCCCGGAAGTATGAGCACGCGCACACGAAAAAGTGGAGCGCGCTGATCGAAGCGGGCGATGCGATCGTGTTCGTGACGCCGGAATATGACTATTTCGCTCCGCCGTCCCTGACCAATGCGATCATCTATCTGTGGCAGGAATGGAACTACAAGCCGGTCGGTTTCGTCAGCTATGGCGGCGTGTCGGGCGGCCTGCGCTCGGTCGAATCGGTCAAGGGTCTCATCGCAGGCCTGCGGATGGTTCCCATTCCCGAAGGCGTTCCCGTTCCGGCGTACCAGCAGTTCATCAACGATGAAGGCGTCTTCCAGGCCAATGAACTGGTGACCGCCAGCGCCAACACCATGATTGGCGAATTGCTCAAGTGGAGCAATGCGTTGAAGCCGCTGCGCGCGTCCTGATCCGGTCAAGGCGCCCGGAATCGACGGGGCGCCGCACACACGATTTTACCGATTCGCTTGACAAATGGCGGATCGGGCGTTCAATTCAAGACATTCACCAGGGGGGTCCCGACAAGGGGCTGAGATTCTGCTGGCTTTTGCAGCGCAGTGACCCGTTGAACCTGATCCAGTTCATACTGGCGTAGGGACGGTGCGAAAGTCATGCGAGTCAGCCTCGGCACATCCGTATCCGGATTCGCAATCTCTTTTCATCCTTCCGGCACAGAACTGGGTTTCCACGCTTGATTGCTTAGGAGCCTGATGATGACCGCAATTACCCCAACCGTTTCGGCAGGACCGCTGCCGGCCTCGATCAAAATATACAAACCCGGCCATATCCATCCGGATATCCGCGTGCCGTTGCGCCAGATATCGGTGCATCCGACAGCGGGCGAGCCGCCGGTGACGGTGTACGACTCGTCCGGGCCGTATACGGATGCCAACGCTGCCATTGACATCGCCAAGGGCCTGCCGCGCATCCGCGCAAGCTGGCTTGCCGACCATGCCGACCTTGCCGCCTATGACGGCCGCCATGTCAAGCTGGAGGACAATGGCTTCGTCACCGGCGAGCGGCTGACGCCGGAGTTCCCGGTGCGCAACCGGCCATTGCGGGCGAAGGGCGATAAAGCCGTAACGCAGCTCGCCTATGCCCGGGCGGGGATCATCACGCCTGAGATGGAATATGTGGCGATCCGCGAAAACCTTGGCCGCGACGCGGCGCGGGCGCAGCTGGAGCGCGACGGCAATTCCTTCGGCGCGTCGGTGCCGGATTATGTCACACCGGAATTCGTCCGCGAGGAGATTGCCCGGGGCAGGGCGATCATTCCGGCCAATGTCAACCATCCCGAACTCGAGCCGATGATCATCGGCCGCAACTTCCTGGTCAAGATCAACGCCAATATCGGCAACTCCGCAGTGACCTCCTCCATGGCGGAAGAGGTGGAGAAGATGGTGTGGGCCATCCGCTGGGGCGGCGACACGGTGATGGACCTGTCGACCGGCCGCAACATCCACAATATCCGCGAATGGATCATCCGCAACGCCCCCGTGCCGATCGGCACCGTGCCGCTCTATCAGGCGCTGGAAAAGGTCGGCGGCATCGCCGAGGACCTGACATGGGAGGTCTATCGCGACACGCTGATCGAGCAGGCGGAGCAGGGTGTCGATTATTTTACCATCCATGCGGGTGTTCGGTTGCATTACATCCCGCTGACCGTCGACCGTGTCACCGGCATTGTGTCGCGTGGCGGCTCGATCATGGCCAAATGGTGCCTGCATCATCACCGGGAAAGTTTCCTCTACGAGCATTTCGAGGAAATCTGCGATATCTGCCGTGCCTATGATGTCAGCTTCTCGCTGGGTGACGGGCTGCGGCCGGGTTCCATCGCCGATGCGAACGATGCGGCGCAGTTTGCCGAGCTGGAGACGCTGGGGGAACTGACGCAGATTGCCTGGGCCAAGGGCTGCCAGGTGATGATCGAGGGCCCCGGCCACGTGCCGATGCACAAGATCAAGGCGAACATGGACAAGCAGCTTGCCGTCTGCGGCGAGGCGCCGTTCTACACGCTGGGACCGCTCACCACCGATATCGCGCCCGGTTATGATCACATCACGTCGGGGATCGGTGCGGCGATGATCGGCTGGTTCGGCACCGCCATGCTTTGCTATGTCACGCCGAAGGAGCATCTGGGCCTGCCCAACCGCGACGATGTGAAGATCGGGGTGATCACCTACAAGATCGCCGCCCATGCGGCGGACCTTGCCAAGGGCCATCCGGCGGCGCAGGTGCGGGACGATGCCCTGTCGCGGGCGCGTTTCGAGTTCCGCTGGGAAGACCAGTTCAACCTGTCGCTCGATCCCGAAACCGCCCGGCTGTTCCACGACGAGACATTGCCGAAGGAGGCGCACAAGGTCGCGCATTTCTGCTCGATGTGCGGGCCGAAATTCTGTTCGATGCGGATTTCCCACAATATCCGCGCCGAAGCGCAGAAAGAGGGCATGTCAGCCATGGCGGAAAAATTCCGGCAGGGCGGTGATCTCTACATGCCGCTGAAATCAGCAGCTGTACCCATTCCGGTCGGGGGTGACGAGTTCTGATGCGCATCCTTGTCAAAGGCGCTGGCGTGGCCGGGCTCACCGCCGCACATGAACTGATGGCGCGGGGCGCGGACGTAACCGTCTTCGACCCGCGCCGCGACACGTCATCGACCGCCTCCTGGTATGCGGGCGGCATGCTTGCGCCCTATTGCGAGCGGGAAAGCGCCGATGAACAGGTGCTGGAACTCGGATTGAAGGCTGCCTCCTGGTGGGAGGCAGCCCTGCCGGGGCGCGTCGTGCGCAACGGCACACTGGTGCTGGCGCCAGCGCGTGATGCCGGGGAATTGGATCGCTTCGCCTCGCGCACCTCGGGTTTTGCCGGCGTGGGCGCACAGGAACTGGGCAGTCTCGAACCCGACCTTGCGGGGCGGTTCCGCCGGGGGCTGTTTTTCCGGGACGAAGCGCATCTCGATCCGCGCCGCGCCCTGACGGCCCTGGCGGCGAAGCTTGCCGCATCCGGCGTTCGCTTTGAGAACGAGCGGGACGAGGGCAAATTCGACCGCATTGTCGATTGCACCGGTTATTCCACGGCCAAGCCGGATCTGCGCGGGGTGCGCGGTGAAATGCTCATCCTGCAAACCCGCGACATCGCGTTGGCCCGGCCGGTCCGGCTGATCCATCCGCGCTTTCCCGTCTACATCGTCCCGCGCGCCGATCACCTCTTCATGGTCGGCGCGACGATGATCGAAAGCGATGCGACGGGGCCGGTCACCGCCCGGTCGATGATGGAACTGCTCAATGCCGCCTACAGCCTGCATCCGGCGTTTGGCGAGGCAGCGATCATCGAGACCGGTGTCGGCGTGCGCCCGGCCTATGCGGACAATTTTCCGCGCGTCGAGCGGGATGGCCGGGGGATCAGCATCAACGGATTGTACCGGCACGGATTTTTGCTGGCGCCTGCCATGGCGATGCAGGCGGCGGCGATGGCTTTTGACTCGGAGAAGGTAGCTTGATCATGAGACTGATCGTCAATGGAGAGCCGCACGAGGTTGCGGCCAAAACACTGGCCGATTTGCTCGGCGAACTTGAGTATGAGGGCGAATGGCTGGCGACCGCGCTCAACGGCGAGCTGGTGCGGGCGACCGCGCGCGCTTCCGTGGCGCTGAATGAAGGCGACCGGGTGGAAATCCTCACCCCCCGGCAGGGAGGCTGAGCCATGCTGACCCTTTATGGCACCGAACTGTCCTCGCGCCTCCTGCTTGGCACCGCGCAATATCCGTCACCGGCGATCCTGATGGATGCGGTGAAGGCATCGGAAACCAAGATCGTCACGGTCTCCCTGCGGCGCGAAATGGCGGGCGGCAAATCCGGCGACAGGTTCTGGTCGCTGATCCAGTCGCTCGGCGTGCATGTGCTGCCCAACACGGCGGGCTGCCACACGGTCAAGGAAGCGGTGCTGACCGCCCAGATGGCGCGGGATATTTTTGCCACCGACTGGGTCAAGCTTGAAGTCATCGGCAATCACGACACACTGCAGCCGGATGTGTTTGCGCTGGTGGAAGCGGCGCGGATCCTGACTGCGGACGGCTTCAAGGTGTTTCCCTATACGACAGACGATCTGGTCGTGGCGGAGCGCCTGCTCGAGGCGGGGTGCGAGGTGCTGATGCCGTGGTGTGCTCCGATTGGCTCGGCGCTCGGCCCGCTCAACCTGCATGCCCTGCGTGCCCTGCGCGGGCATTTCCCCGAGGTGCCGCTCATCGTCGATGCCGGTCTCGGCCGGCCGTCCCATGCCGCCACGGTGATGGAACTCGGTTTTGATGCGATCCTGCTCAACACAGCAGTTGCCAAGGCTGCCGACCCTGTCGCCATGGCGGCCGCCTTCGCCAAGGCGGCGGATGCCGGGCACATGGCGTTTCACGCGGGGATGCTGGAGCCGCGCGATGTGGCGGTTCCGTCAACGCCGGTTATCGGAAAAGCTGTCTTTACCTGATCAGGGCTGCTTGGTGGCGATGACGTGCAGCCATTGCGTCGGCTCACGGTCATAGCCGCTGCCCATCAGCGCAGCGATATCGATATCGTGCCAGCGATCTTCACCATAGGCCTGGCGCAGCCATTCCGGCGAGGGGTAGTTGAAGTAGCGGCCGAAGCGGTCGCGGCCTTCGGCCGTACCGGCCTTGAAACTGGCAAAGAACCGTCCGCCGGGTTTGAGGGCGCGGTTGATATGGCTGATGATAGCGGGCAGGCCGGCGCGCGGCACGTGCAGCAGGCAGGCACTGGCCCAGACGCCGTCATAGGTATTCTCATCCGCAATGTCCTGAAACTGCAGGACATTCACCGGGATGCCCAGGCGCTTCTGCGCTTCGGCTGTGATTTCGGGCGAGCCATCCGTCGGCACCACGGCAAAGCCATGGGCAAGCATATGGGCCGTGTCGTCACCGCCGCCGCAGCCAAGCTCAAGGATTCTGGCGCCGGGAGACAGCAGGGCGAGGTAGGCGTCGAGATGGTCAAACGCGCGCGCCTGCGACTGGTTGGCGTAACGCACGGCTTCATCGGCGTAAAAGGCCAGTGTTTCCGGATCGTTGGCGGTCATGGTGTTTCCCGAGGGGTTAGCTGTCGAGCACGGCTGCCAGCTTGCCGCCATCGCCATAGGCGAGGCAATCGGCAATCGTGGTCTTATCGAGCACGCCGCGCGTGACATTGGCGACTTCGCTGAAGACATGGCGGATTTCGCACTTGTCCTCGCTGTCGCAGTCTTCGCAGCGCCGGTAGGCAATCTTGCTGAGGCACGGCAGGGGCGCAATCGGCCCGTCGATCAGCCTGAGGACCTCGCCGAAGGTGATGTCTTGCGCCTGCTTGAGCAGGAGATAGCCGCCCATCTTGCCGCGGCGGCTCATGACGATGCCCTGATGTTTCAGGTCGAGCAGGATCTGTTCCAGGAACTTCTTCGGAATGTTCTGTTCTTCCGCGATGTCCGAAATGAAAAGGGCCTTTTCGGCATCGGCTCTGGCGAGAACGACAAGCGCCCGGAGCGCATATTTGGCTTTCTGCGAAATCATGATTGTTGCCTGACCACCCTGTGAGATGCAGTCATAGTCCCTCGCGTCACTTTTTCTAGTGCTAAAGTGTTAAAAAATGGAGTTTTTTCATGGCGGCCGAATGTCTTAAAAATGGCTGTTAAGGCTCTGAAAAATAATCATTCATTAAGAATTAAGCGCCCGGAAAGTTGCGAAAGCGTTAAAATCGATACACGATTAAACCGGTAGTGATTGTTGACAAATTTTTACAACCGGTCATCATCGGGTATCGGTTGTCTCCTGGAGGCAGCTGCACTCTGCAACCCAATTGTTCCCTGGAGGTCGCAATGTACAGTGAAGTATCAGGCATCTTTAATCGGGCAGAACGCCTGTGGCGTGAGGTATTCGCCTCGGAAACACTCGATACCGATACACGGGATGCGAAGAAGCGGGACAGCGACGAGGCCTCGGCCAAGCGTCATCGCAACTGGACCGAGGAGGATTTCCTCTGGTGCTGGCAGCATCGCGGCTTCTGGTAAACCGCGCTTTCGATCACGACGCTGCCTCGCGGCATCGCGGGGTGGAAGCGGATTGCGGAACCGGCCCGGATAGACCGGGCGAATATTTCATTTTAGTCATTTCTTGGAATAAAGTTTTAAGAAGCAAGGTATTGTTGGAATTCCAATTCTTCCGCTCCCGGAGTTTTGGCGGCATTCTCAGAAAAAATATCCGTTCTCCTATGACATCGCTGGGTTGGATGGGGCTGGGTTCATTTCGACAGCACGATCCGTGCTGGCTGCTTGGGAGAATGCAATGAAAAAACTGTTCGTCTACGCCACGGTTGCTCTGGCGCTCGGCCTCGGACCGGTGAAAGCCGCGGAGCCGACCGGAATCCTCAACGTGTCCTACGATGTTTCGCGCGAGCTCTACGAGCAGGTCAACAAGGCCTTTACGGCGGCCTACAAGAAAGAGGCCGGCAAGGACATCACCGTCAGCCAGTCGCATGCGGGGTCGTCAAAACAGGCCCGCTCGATCCTGGAAGGGCTTGAAGCCGATGTCGTGACGTTCAATCAGGTCACCGATGTGCAGGTGCTGCATGACAAGGGCAATTTCATTCCCGCCGACTGGCAGTCGCGCCTGCCGAACAATTCCTCGCCCTATTATTCCCTGCCGGCCTTTCTGGTGCGCGCCGGCAATCCGAAGCACATCAAGAACTGGGATGATCTCGTCCGCGACGATGTGAAGGTGATCTTCCCGAATCCGAAAACCTCCGGCAATGCGCGCTACACCTATCTGGCCGCCTATGCCTATGCGCTTGAGGCCAACAACAAGGATCAGGCCAAGGCGCAGGATTTCGTCAAGAAACTCTTCGCCAACGTGCCGGTGTTCGACACGGGCGGCCGTGCCGCAACCACGACCTTTGCCGAGCGCGGCATCGGCGATGTGCTGATCACGTTTGAAGCGGAAGTGCTGGGTACGCGCAAGCAGCTGGGCGAAGACAAGTATGAGGCGGTGGTGCCGCCGGTCAGCCTGCTGGCGGAGTTTCCCGTCACTGTTGTCGACAAGGTCGTCGACAAGCGCGGATCGCGGGCAATTGCCGAAAACTATCTGAAATTCCTCTATACGCCGGAAGGGCAGGACATTCTCGCCCAGAACTTCAACCGCGTGCATGACGAGACCATCAAGGCGAAATATGCCGCGCAGTTCCCCGAGACGCGTCTGGTGACCGTCGAGGACGTTTTCGGCGGCTGGGACAAGCTCTCCAAGGAGCATTTCGCCGAGGGCGGCATCCTCGACAAGGTTTTCACCAAGCGCTGACCGGCGGCTGATGAACCCGAAGGCGGCATGGCGTTGGCTGTGCCGCCGCATTCTTTGCAACCACTCGCTTGCTTTCACGCGAACAGGCTTTAGAACCCGAGCATGCCGTTGTTTTCAAAATCCAGCCAGCGCGGACTGTTGCCGGGGTTCAGCCTGACCCTCGGCGTGACGCTGCTGTACTTCGCCGTCATCGTGGCGCTGCCCTTGCTGGCGATGCTGTACAAATCGGTCAATCTCGGCTGGTCGGATTTCTGGACCATCATTTCGTCCGAGCGGGCGGTCGCAACCTATAAGATAACTGTCGGGGCGGCGCTGCTTGCCACGCTGTTCAATGCGCTGTTCGGCCTGCTGCTCGCGTGGGTGCTGGTGCGCTACGAATTTCCGGGGCGGCGGCTGCTGGATGCGGTGGTCGACCTGCCGTTCGCGCTGCCGACCGCCGTTGCCGGTCTTGCGCTCGTCACCGTCTTTTCCGCCAATGGCTGGTTCGGCCGCTATCTCGAACCGCTGGGGGTGAAGATCGCCTATGCGCCGCTCGGCATCGCCATCGCCATGATGTTCACCAGCATTCCCTTTGTCATCCGCACGGTGCAGCCGGTGCTGGAGGATGTGGCTGTGGATGTCGAGGAAGCGGCGCGGTCGCTGGGAGCGACGAACTGGCAGATTTTCGCGCGGGTGATCTGGCCCGCGATTTTCCCGGCCTTCATTGCCGGATGCAGCCTGTCCTTTGCCCGCAGCCTCGGGGAATTCGGCGCCATCGTCTTCATCTCAGGCAATCTGCCGTTCGAGACCGAGGTGATGTCGCTGCTCGTGTTCATCCGCCTCGATGAATATGACTATCCCGCCGCGGCGGCCATTGCCACCGTGATGCTGGTGCTGGCGTTCCTGATGCTCTTTGTCACCAATTCCATTCAAGCCTGGCAGCTCCGTTATGCAGACCGCAGCTGATCTCGCCGCCCCGGCCAAAATGCAGTCGTCCCGGCGGCATGGCCAGCGCCCGGCACGCACGGCGCACTGGCTGCTGATCCTCGCCGCCATGGCCCTGTCGGCGCTGTTCATCGGCGTGCCGATCGCGGTGATTTTTACCTATGCGCTGCGCGAGGGCATCTCCGTCTATATCGCACAGATCACCCAGCCCGCGACATTGCATGCGATCTGGCTGACCGTGCTGACGGCCATCGTCGTGGTGCCGATCAACATGGTCTTCGGCATCTGCGTCGCCTGGCTGGTCACGCGTTTCCGCTTTCCCGGCCGCCGGCTGCTGATCACCTTCATCGAGATTCCGTTCTCCGTCTCGCCGATTGTCGCGGGTGTGACCTATCTCTTCCTCTACGGCAGCCAGGGCCTGCTCGGTCCGCTGCTGGAGAGCCACGACATCAAGATCATGTTCACGGTACCGGCGATCTTTCTGGTCAGCCTGTTTGTCACCAGCCCGTTCGTGGCACGCGAACTCATTCCGCTCATGCAGGCGCAGGGCAGCGAGGACGAGGAAGCGGCCATCACCCTCGGGGCAACGGGGCTGCAGACATTCTTCTATGTCACACTGCCGAATATCCGCTGGGCGCTGCTCTATGGCGCGGTGCTGTGCAATGCGCGCGTCATGGGCGAGTTCGGCGCCGTGTCGGTGGTATCAGGTGCCATTCGCGGCCAGACCAACACGCTGCCGCTGCAGATCGAACTGCTGTTCAACGACTACAACGTCACCGGGGCCTTTGCCGCCTCGTCGACCCTGGCGCTGATAGCGGTGGTCACGCTCATCCTCAAATATGTTCTGGAACGCAAGCAGGCGGGCTAGGCCGCCCGCCTGGTGCGAAGGGCATCGTCCGGCCGCCGCATCGACTGCGCCAGGATATAGCCTTCCGGCCATGCGCCAAAACCGCTGGCAACGTTGATGTGGCCGGCATGGCGCATGTCGACAAAACCCGAGCCCCAGATATCCGCCAGTGCCTGTGCCTTGTTGAACGACATGTAGGGATCGTCGCGGCTGGCGGCGACGATGGAGGGAAAGCCGAAATCGTGACGCGGCAGCGGGGCAAAGCTGCGGAATTTCGGGTCCTGCACCGCCATGCGCTCGGCATCGGCGGGTGCCACCAGCACGGCGCCTGCCACATGGGCGGCGGAGGGGCGGCTGGCCAGATGGGCGACAAGCACGCAGCCCAGACTGTGGGCAACGAGAATGGCGCCGGGTGTTTCCGAGATCGCCGCCTCGAGCACGTGCAGCCACTGTGACAGAACCGGGTTTTCCCAGTCATCCTGTTCGACAAGGCGGGCGGTATCGTCATCGGCCAGCCACTGCCGTTGCCAATGGCCTTTCTCGGAGCCGAGATATCCGGGAATGATCAATGTTGTCATCAGGCACCCATCCTTCCAGCTTGGGGAGGAAATGTTGAAATCACAGCCTGAAAATAGGTGCCAGCCCCCATTCTTTGAAGGAATGGGGGTCTAAAGTCGGGGTGTATTGGAAAAAAATTCCAATGCGAAAATCCGGAATCGTGAAATCGGTCCGGCGTTGACGGCTCAGGTCTCGCTGTCCTTCTTGTACCAGCGCAGGAGCAACTGCGAACGCTCGAAGAACAGGACGACAAGCAGCGACAGGGCAAAGGGGATCAGCAGGTAGAACAGGCGGAAGATGATCAGTGCGGCCAGCACATCGGCCTGGTTCATGTCGGGAAGCCCGGTCAGGAAGACCAGTTCCAGTACGCCGAGACCGCCCGGTGCATGGGAAATGAGGGCGGCGGAAAACGAGATGAGGAAAATCCCGAGCACGATGAGAAAGCCGGGATTGCCCGCTTCGGGCAGGGTGAAATAGATGATGGCGGCGGCGCCGATCAGTTCCAGCGGCCCGACAATCAGCTGCTGGGCGACAACGGTCAGACGCGGATATTCGAGCGTGAACTTGCGGATGCGCAGCGGGCGCAGCTGCAGCCAGCTGCCGAAGACATAGAGCAGCACGAAGGCGAGGGCGCCGAAGCCGAGGAGATAGCTGAGGGAAAGCGGCAGCTCATTGTTGAAGCGCTGCAATATTTCCGGTTCGATCAGAAGCACGAATGCGCTCAGGGTGATCGTGCCGAGCATGAAGGTGAAGGAGCAGAAGGCAATGAGCAGGGCGATTTCCGCCGTGCTCATCCCTTGCGAGGAATAGGCGCGATAGCGCACCACTGCACCCGAGATCACCGACGCGCCGATATTGTGCGAGAGCGCATAGGTGGTGAAGGAGCACAGGGTGATGAACAGCCAGGAAATCTTGCGGCGCAGATGCAGGAGGGCAATCCGGTCATAGCCCGCAAGGGCGGCATAGGCGAGCAGGGAGGCAAGGGCGGCCAGAATCCAGCGGTGGGTCGGAATCGCATAGAGACTGTGGATCACATCCTCAAGAGATATGCTCCGCAACTCCCGGTAGAGGAGCCACGCGGAGACAGCAACAGCGGCCAAGCCGATCACCGGCCATATATAGTCCTTTAACTTCATACCCATTCCCGTCCAATCATTCTCACCTGGCTTGCGCCGCGAACCCCGTTTTTTCTTTGGTTATGCCGATAAGGGCTCCTCCGGCTTCGGTTTGTCGAGATCGAGAATATGCGCGACAATCCCCCGGGCAATTTCCCGCTCGCCCATGATCACTGCGTCGGCACCCAGATCCTGCAAATGCTGGACCTCGGCGTCCGAATGCGCGCGCGCCAGGATGCTGATGGCCGGGTTGGCGGCACGCGCCTTGACGACGATCTGCCCGGCTTCGAAGGCATTCGGAATGGCGATGATCAGCTGCCGGGCTTCGGCAAGGTTGGCCGCGGCCAGCACATCGCCATTGGCGGCATTGCCGACGATGGTTTCCACATCGTCATCGCGCAGCTTTGCCACGGTCTTGTCGGCATCTTCGATCACCAGAAACGGCTTGCCGACTTCCTTCAGCGCATCGCCCACCAGACTGCCGACACGGCCGTAACCGATCAGCACCGCGTGGTTGGTGAGGGTGGTCGGCTGCAGTTCTTCCACGTCGGGTTCTTCGACGACCGTCGTCTCGGGGCTGGCTTCCGTTGCCGAGGCGGAGCGTTTTTCCAGCCACGGTTTCAGATATCCCACCCCGGCAAAGACAACCGGATTGAGCAGGATCGACAGGATGGCGCCGCCGAGAATGAGATCGCGCCCTTCCTGCGGCAGCATGCCGAGCCCGACACCCAGCTCCGCCAGAATGAACGAGAATTCGCCGATCTGCGCCAGGCTGGCCGCGACCGTCAGGCCCATGCCCACAGGGAAACGCAGCAAAAGCACGATGCAGAACGCAATCAGCGACTTGCCGAAAATAATCAGCGCGAGCGCGCCCAGCACGGCCATGGGTTCGCGCAGCAGGATGGACGGGTCGAACAGCATGCCCACGGAAATGAAAAACAGCACCGAGAATGCATTCTGCAGCGGCAGCGAGTCCGCCGCCGCCCTGTGACTGAGGTTCGACTCACTCATCACGACGCCGGCGAAGAATGCTCCAAGCGCAAAGGACACGCCAAAGATCTCCGTCGCTCCGAACGCGATACCGAGGGCAATGGCAAGAACCGAGAGGGTGAACAACTCCTGCGATCCCGTCCGCGCCACCAGGGTCAGCAGCCACGGCACAACCTTCGGGCCCAGGAAGATCGCCATGACGGCGAAGGCCCCGACCTTGAGCAGGGTGATCGCAATGGTCAGCACCAGCGGCATTCCGCCCGCAGCGGCCTGTCCGGCCGCACCGCCGGCATGCGCACCCAGAATTTCTGCGAGGGCCGGCAGGAGCACCAGCGCCAGCACCATCGCCAGATCTTCCACGATGAGCCAGCCGACGGCGACGCGCCCGTTGGCGGAGTTGACGAGATTGCGCTCTTCCAGCGCCTTCAGGAGCACGACCGTGCTGGCGACCGAAAGGCTCAGGCCCAAAACCAGCCCGGCACCGATCCCCCATCCCCACAGCGAGGCCAGGCCGACACCAAGCAGGGTCGCCAGCACGATCTGTGCAACCGCACCGGGCACGGCAATACCGCGGACAGCCAGCAATTCGGAGGCGGAGAAATGCAGGCCGACACCGAACATCAGAAGGATGACACCCATCTCGGCAAGCTGCGATGCGAGCGCAGCGTCGGCGATGAAGCCCGGGGTAAAGGGCCCCATCAGAATCCCGGCGACGAGATAACCGACCAGCGGCGGCAGACGCAGACGATCCGCGAGATAGCCGCACACCGCCGCAAAAACAAAACTGACCGCCACAGTGGCAATTAAGGAAACTTCGTGATGCACGTCCGCCCTTCGGTTTTTATGAATTCCCGCTCCGTCCAGGCACCGCTGGCCCGGCTCCAACCCATACAAGCTAGATTGCTCCGAACATAGCCCAATTTCGCGCTGGACAAACCAAAGATCGGCGGTTCGGGCAAGCTGGAATCGTCTGGTAACATCCGCATGGTGTCTGGCCGGGCCGCGGCGAAAGGATGCCTACCGGATCGACCGGGGCGGACAGCCCTGCGCGCCCTTCGGCTTCAGCAGGTCTTCAAGACCAATGCGCCGGAACATCTCGGCGCGGACGCGGTCCGCGACGCCGTTGACGATCTCGGCGCCATCCTGCGACGGATCGATATGTGTGCGGAACGGGCGGGTTCCGAACGGCCTGCCAATCACATCGACAATCGCCGTGGCGACGGCACCGGCATCCGCGTCGGCTGGCTCCAGCGCAGCGAGGCCTTTCAGGGCCTGTTCCGAAACACCGGCATAGGGCCCTTCATTGTACTCCTCCGCCCGTTCCTTGTCGGCGGGCGAACCGGAATGGGCAAAGTGATTGGTGCCCTTGGTGAAGGCGCCGGGAACGATGATTGCAGTTTCAATACCCCAGCGGGTGAGTTCCGCTGCATAGGATACGGCGAGCGAATCCATTGCCGCCTTGGCAGCGAAATAGGGCGACAGGTATGGCGGCGTGCCGCCGCGGGTGCTGGAGGAGGAAACCCAGACAACCAACCCCTTTTCCTGCCTGCGCAGATGGGGGAGTGCCGCGCGGTTGACCCGCTGCGTCGACAGCACGTTGATGTCATAGAGTTCGGCGAACTGTTCCGGTGTGAATGCCTCTGCGGGACCGAAAGACATGTGACCGGCATTGTGCATGACCACATCGAGACGGCCCGCCTCGGCGATGATTTTGGCTATACCGGCTTCCACGGATACGTCGGAAGCAACGTCCAGTTCCACCGAACGCAGATCAACGCCATGTTCAGCGGCGAAGGCGGCTGCCTCGGCGACCTGCGGCGCGTTGCGCCCCTCAGTCGCCCGCATTCCGGCGTAAACCGTGTGGCCTGCCTTTGCCAGGGCACGGGCCGTGAGAGCGCCAAAACCGCTGGACGCGCCGGTGACGACGATAACTTGCTTGTTCATGATCATAGTCCTTCCTGTTTCGTGATGGTTGTCTGCAGGAGATACAGGTCAGGCGACGCCGCCATTGGCACGCAGGATCTGGCCATTGATCCAGCCGGCATCGGGACCGGCAAGGAAGGCAACGACGCTGGCGATATCGTCCGGCTGGCCCAACCGCTCGAGCGGCGGCATCTTGGCAAACTGCGCGACAAGCTCGTCGCTCTTGCCATTCAGGAACAGGTCGGTGGCGATCGGTCCGGGAGCCACGGCATTGACAGTGATGTTGCGGCCGCGCAGTTCCTTGGCAAAGACGCGGGTGAACGCTTCGACGGCAGCCTTGGTGCCGTTGTAAACGGCATAACCCGGCATGTTCAGCGCGAGGGTCGTGCTGGAGAAGTTGACGATCCGGCCGCCATCATTCAACCGCCTGGCGGCTTCGCGCAGGGTATTGAACGTTCCCTTGACGTTGATGCCGAAATGGCGGTCAAACTCCGCATCGCTGGTTTCGGCGAGGGGAAGCGTCTTGAGAATACCGGCATTGTTGACGAGCACATCGACACCGCCGGCCTTGGCGGTCAAAGCCCTGCCGCCGCTCGCTTCGATCCGGCGAGCCAGTTCTTCAGCTGGCGCAGCATCGCCGGAATAATTGATGACGACTGTGAAATCATCCGACGCCAGGCGCCGGGCGATGGCTGCACCGATACCGCGCGATGCGCCGGTGACGATTGCGATCTTCTTTTTGGCTTGTGTCATGGTCTTTCTCCTTCATGTCTGCGCCGCAGCGCTGTTGATGAAGGCACCATGCATCATTTATTTTTCGGGATAATCATGCGATAACTGGCATCACTATTCGAGATTTGAGAACAATGGACACATTGGATGCCATGCGGGTTTTTGCCCGCGTCGTCGAGCGCCGCAGTTTCACGCTGGCGGCGGAAGATATCGGCTTGCCGCGTTCGACCGTGACCAATGCGGTGCAACAGCTGGAAGCACGGCTGGGCACCGGCCTGTTGCAACGGACCACCCGGCATGTCAGCCCGACGCTGGATGGCGAGGCCTATTACCAGCGGTGTCTCACCATTCTGGCTGACATCGAGGACGCCGAAGGTGCGTTTGCCGGGGCAAAACCGAAAGGGCCGCTGCGGGTGGATGTGCACGGAACGCTGGCCCGGCACTTCCTTCTGCCCGGACTGCCGGCATTCCTGCAGACCTATCCCGGGATACAGTTTTATATGAGTGAAGGGGATCGCCTCGTTGATCTCGTGCGTGAGGGTGTCGATTGCGTGCTGCGCGTCGGCGATCTCGCCGACAGCGATATGATCGCCAAGCGCGTGGGCATGCTCGACGAGATCACGCTGGCCTCACCCGGCTACATCGAGCGGTTTGGCATGCCGCAGCATCCGGACAACCTTGCAGGGCATCAGATGGTTGGCTTTCGTTCAACCGCGACAGGCACGATCCTGCCGCTCGAGTTCCTCGTGGAAGGCACCATACGCACCATCACCCTGCCGGCACCCGTCTGGGTCAACGCGGCGGAGAGCTATGTGACGACCGCAAGACTGGGGCTTGGACTGATCCAGATCCCGCGCTATCACGCCGAAGCCGACCTGGCCGCAGGCACGCTTGTCCACGTTCTGCCTGATTTCCCGCTCTCACCGACCCCGGTTTCCCTGCTCTATCCGCGCAACCGCCAGCTTTCGCCAAGGGTGCGCGTGTTCATTGACTGGATATCACAGAGGTTTACGCACCTTCCTTGACTTCCGGGTCCTGCCCCTGACCAACCTCATAAACTTCTATGGGAAGTCCATCCGGATCGGCGAAGAAGGCGAATGCGCGCTTGGTATAGGGATCAATCCGCACCGGTTCGGTTGCAACGCCCCGCGCGTGCAGCCAGGCCAGCGTGTCCTCTACGGACGCGACGGCAAAAGCCAGATGCCGTAGCCCGCAGGCTTCGGGGCGCGACGGACGTGCGGGAGAATGCGGAAAGTGAAACAGTTCGATCTGGGTATCGCCGGATCTCAGATCGCACTTCCATGACTGGCTGTCCGGGCGCCAGTTTTCAGCAATGATCCCGTAGCCGAGCTTCTCGGTATAAAACTGCTTGGAGCGGTCGTAGTCACTGCAAATGACGGCAACGTGATGAAAGCGCGAGAACATTGGTTTCCTATCTGCTGTCCCGGAAAGCGGTGGCAAACCGGCATGCCAGTGCGGATCACCAGGTGTTGAAGCGAACACCCGCCCGGATCTGATGGGTTTTGATGCCATCGTCGCAGATGGTCACATCGCCATTCTGATACAGGTCCTTGCCGCCGATATCCGCATAGCGATAGCCCAGATCCAGCTTGAGGCGCGGGGTTATATCAACCGCAATACCGGCCATGAGCGCCCATTCAAAGCGGTTTGTGCCGCCGGATTTAAGCCGTGCATCGACGGGACCCTGATAGTCATAATTGACATTGGCAAAGCCGATGCCGCCGCCCACATAGGGTGTAATTCCGTAGTAATTGCCAAGGTCAACATAGGCGTTCGCCATGGCTTCCCACAGATCCGTCGTCGTTTCATAGTAGTTGCTGTCGCGCTGACTGTAACCGACGGTTGCGTCCGCACGCAGGTAGTTATTGAACTGATAGCCCACGCCGATGAAGGGCGAGAAGCCCCGCTTCAACTCATATTCGCTTGGCGTACTGCCGCCGGGATAATCAACGTGAGCCTTGACCGTCGACGAAAAATTGTAGGCAACGTCGCCGCGCAGATACCAGCCCGATGCAGTCTCAACTGGCATATACGGCGCCCGTTCCGGAAAAGTCGCCGGACCAAGATCAGCCGCAAGAACATGGCTGCCAAGCAGAGAGAAGAAGGAGGCAGCAGAAAGGAACGTTTTCGTATAACGCATTATCAATCCCCAAGGTGATTCACTCTGGGGACCCCGCCCCTTATCTCTACATTAGGATGAGCCCGTTAAGTTCCGGTTAAGCATGATCAGTAAAAGCAAAGCCCCGTGAAATACCAATCAGGGCGGGGCTGGTTCGGTTGCAGCAAGACTTCCCGGATTGCATTGCCTGCGGCAGCGAATAAGCTTTCGCTACGACTCACCGCGACAAAGCGACGGAACGCATGAAACTGTTCTTTGACAGCCGGCAGATGGCCCATCAACCCAAGCAATACATGATCAATGGCAGGATCACCGACCCGCTTGAGAACCCGGCACGCGCCCATACCCTGATCGATGCTCTCGCCAAACTTGGATTGGCGCAGGAAGAGCCGGGCGATGCGGGGCTCGATCCCATCCTTGCCGTGCATGCCGATCACTACGTCGCATTCCTGCAAACCGCCTATGACAGGTTCATGCAACTGCCCAACCACGGGCCGGAGGTTTTGCCCAATGTGAATTCCTATCAGGGCGCCGGCCGGGATTTCGGCGTGCGCGCACGTCCGCGCCCGACAGGCATTCTGGGTCAGGCGGGCTGGTACATCAACGGCCTGTCCTGCGCGATGATGGAGCACACCTACGCGGCTGCCTATGCCTCGGCCCAGACGGCCATTGCCGCTGCCGATGCCGTCCTGAATGGCGCGCGCCAGTCATTCGCCCTTTGCCGCCCGCCCGGCCATCACGCCTATGCGGACCGCGCCGCGGGTTTCTGCTATTTCAACAATGCAGCCATTGTCGCCCAGCATCTGCGCAAGCGCCATGATCGCGTTGCCATCATCGATTTCGACACCCATCACGGCGATGGCACCCAGGCCATTTTCTACACCCGTGACGACGTGTTCTTCGGCTCCACCCACACCGACCCATCGAACTACTATCCGCACTACAGCGGCTATGCCGACGAAACGGGAGCAGGCGCAGGCCAGGGTGCCAATCTCAACCTGCCTCTGTCCGAAGGCAGCGGCGATGCCGCATTTATCGACGCCAACCGTCGGCTTGCCGCCGCCGTGGCCGCGCATGGATCGACGGCGCTGGTGATATCGGCGGGTTGGGACGCCCACCACGACGACCCGCTCTCACGCCTGAAGGTGACCACGGACGCCTATGCGGAAATCGGCGCTCTATGGGGGGCTGTCAATCTGCCTGCGGTTATCGTGCAGGAGGGCGGCTATTCGCTGAGCGCCGTTGCCGAAGCGGCTCCGCGTTTCATGGCCGCTTATCGCGCATCGCGGGGCGAGCCGTAAACGGAGACATTTCCGCGTGCTGAGCGGGGACGGAAAAACGTCCGTGCCCCAGCCCCCCGGATATCCATACAATTGGGTGTGACCATATAGCGTTCGGCTACCCTGTGTTGTAAACTGAACAGTTGAAAGGTTCGGGGGATTCCTGCCAATCCCGGAAGATATAGACACTACCATCCATTTTTGCCCTCCACGTCATTGCACCGAACGGTTTCAAAAGGAGGCTCTCACCGGAATACAACCTATTCGAATTGTTCAGAATTCAGCTTATTTGACAGCTTACGGTTACCCATGGAAAAAAGTTTAACGCGCTATATCTGGTCGAACACGCGGTTCCAGCAAATATGGATATTGATGGTCGTTGCGGCCTCGATGATCCCGTATTTCCTGTCGTTCGATTTGCCGAAACAGATTGTCAACGGCCCCATACAGGGCACGGGATTCGAAGTGGAAGGCGCAACGCAGACCTTCATGCGCATCCAGTATACGCTGCCCTATTTCGGCAAGGTGATGTTCTTCAAAGGGCTCCAGCTGACGCGCTTCGAAATGCTGATGGCGCTGAGCCTTGTGTTTCTGCTGCTTGTGGTGATCAACGGCCTCTTCAAGCTCTACATCAACACCTATAAGGGCCGGCTGGGCGAGCGCATGTTGCGCCGCATCCGCTTTGAATTGATCGATCGCGTTCTGCGGTTTCCCCCGAGCCAGTTCAAAAAGGGTGAAATCGGCCGAAATTGCAACGATGATCAAGGATGAGGTGGAGCCGATGGGCGGTTTCACCGGCGATGCATTCGTTCAGCCAGCCCTCCTCGGCGGACAGGCCATCACGGCGCTTGTCTTCATCATTCTGCAGAATTTCTGGCTTGGCATGATTGCCGCCGGGATTGTTGCCGTGCAGGGCGTCGTCATTCCGCGCATGCGCAAACGATTGCTGGAGCTCGGGCGGCAGCGTCAGTTGACGGCACGCGAACTTTCGGGCCGCGTCGGTGAGATCGTCGATGGTATCGGCACCATTCACGGCAACGACACGTCCAATTATGAACGCGCGGATATTGCGGCGCGTCTGGGGCTGATCTTCTCCATCCGCTACGATCTTTACCAGTGGAAATTCCTGGTCAAATTCATCAACAACTTCCTCGCACAGATCACGCCCTTCCTGTTCTATTCCATTGGCGGCGTTCTCGCCCTGCAGGGCCGGCTGGATATCGGCCAGCTGGTTGCGGTCATCAATGCCTATAAGGATTTGCCCGGACCGCTGAAGGAACTGATCGACTGGGATCAGTCGCGCCAGGATGTGCAGGTGAAATATGCGCAGGTCGTCGAGCAGTTCAATGTCGATATGCTTGTCGATCCGCATATCCAGGCGGTTGTGCGCGAACCGGTGGGAAAACTGGAACATTCGCTGAATGCGGTGAACCTTACCCTGTCCGACGATAGCGGTGCGCGCCTTGTCGAGCACGTCTCGCTTGAGATCAAACTGGGCGAGACGGTGGCCATCGTCGGCGCAAGCGGCGGCGGCGGCGAGGCGATGGCGGAAGCCTTCGGCCGCCTGATCTGGCCTGATTCCGGCCGCATCACCATTGACGGCACCGATATTCTCGAGCTGCCGGAATCGATCACTGGGCGGCGCATCGCCTATGCCGCCTCCGATGCCTATTTCTTCCACGGAACGCTGCGCGACAACCTTCTCTATGGCCTCAAGCATGCGCCCCTGACCAAGGTCGAATATGACGGGACCAAGGCCGCCAAATACAAATGGAACATCAACGAAGCGCGGCTTGCCGGCAACCCGGACCTTGATCTCAACAGTGATTGGGTCGACTACCAATCTGCCGGCGTCACGGGACCCCAGGATCTTTTCAGCGTCGTGCGGCCGGTGCTCGAAGCGGTCATGATCTCGCAGGACATCGTCGATCTGGCGCTTCGCTCGCAGGTGGACACCGCAACCCATTCCGACCTGACGGGCCGTATCGTCGAACTGCGGCAGGCCCTGCGCAAAACCCTGAAGGACGAGAACCTTGACGGGCTCGTCGTCCCGTTTGAACCGAAGGTCTATAATCCGCAGGCAACCATCGGTGAAAATCTCCTCTTCGGCACGGTGAAGCGGCCGATGATGACCAACCTTCGACTTGCCGCCCATCCCTATTTCCGCTCGATCCTGCGCGAGAGCGGCCTCAATGTCGATCTTTACAAGATGGGTCTGGAAATTGCGGCTAACGCCATCGAACTGTTCGAGGACCTGCCGCCGGACCATCCGTTCTTCCAGCAGCTCACCTTTATGACGGCAGACGATATTCCGGCCTATCAATTGCTGTTGCAAAAGCTGCAGGGACGCGATTTTGACGCCGCCTCGCCTGATGAACGATCGAATATCATCCGCCTGAGTTTTGCTTACATCGAGCCGCGGCACCGCTTCGGTCTGTTGACCGATGAACTCATGGCAAAAATTGTCGAGGCACGGCTTCGCTTCCACAAGAATTTGCCGGATGATCTCAAGGCCGTCATTGAACGCTACGATCCCAAGAAATTCATTACTTCGGCTAACCTGATGGACAATGTTCTGTTCGGAAGGATCGGATACGCGCAGGCCGATGGGCCGGATCGGATTCGCGTCATCCTGCGCAATCTCTTTGACGAACTCGGGCTTTATGACAGCGTCTTGTCTATCGGCCTTGATTTCGACGTCGGATCGGGCGGCAAACGCATCACCAATGTGCAAAGACAGAAGCTGAATGTCGCCAGGGCTCTGCTCAAGCGGTCCGATTATGTGATTTTCAATCGCCCGCTGCCTGCACTCGACCAGCGTGTCCAGGATCAGATCACGCGCAATATCATGCAGGATCTGCATGAGGAAGGTCACGCACCCGCGATCATCTGGGTGCTGGCTAATTCTTCACTGGCAAACCTGTTCGATCGCGTCCTTGTATTCGATCGCGGAGCTTTGGTCGAAGATGGAACACACGCGACTCTTTTGGAGAAAAACGGTATATTCAAAGAACTGGTATCGTAATACTCTATGTCTGGGTAGAGTGGCACTTGGGGGTATTGGACGTTCATGCTTCTGAAAGACGAAGTCGAAATGTTGCGGCGGATTCCGCTGTTTTCTGGTGTGGCGCCAGCGAAGCTCAAGCTTCTGGCCTTTACGTCGGATCGCGTCAGCTATCGCGCGGATCAGGCTTTGTTCCGTCAAGGCGATATGGGCGATGCCGCCTACGTTATCCTGTCGGGTACGGCCGAGGTCAGCGTCGATACACCCAACGGACAGATCAAGGTCGCTGAAGTCGAGCACGATTCCATCGTCGGCGAGATCGCGATCCTTTGCGATGTCCTGCGCACGGCCACGGTTACGGCCTCAACCCCGCTTGAAGCCCTGCGCATCAGCAAGGAGCATTTTCTCAAGCTGCTGAGCGACTATCCCGAGATGACCATCGAAATCATGCGGGTTCTCGCCAGCCGGCTGAGCCATACGACAGCGGAGCTCTCGGAAGAGCGCAGCAAGCACTGACCGGCATTTTTCAAATTATCAGACTTTTTCGATGCTGCCGGTGGCAAGATCGATCCTGAAATGGCGCGACGGCAATCCTGAGAGATAGCAGCCCATCATGCGCACAATCCGGGCAAACAGCTCCTGCGCGCCGCCCGTTTCCAATGCATCGGACCCGGCAAAAACATCGATCAGGATGTGATAGATGGCCAGTCTTCCCGCTGGTATGCGATCGAGCGCCATTTCGCTGCCCATTCTGAGGCGGTACCAGTCGCCCAGAAATTCCTGCAC
>OKVL01000509.1_pt1 | contig 23741 bp, 20 predicted proteins | sample 1606791 | NCBI WGS metagenome assembly OKVL01 (sample SAMN03281006, study PRJEB24777) | human gut metagenome | isolation source: fecal sample PR165 from 1 month old male Malay infant, vaginally delivered...
GTTCCCCCTGAATTTCTTCCCCACATATCCCCATTGGGCTGGGCGCACATTCTACTGACTGGCGAATATCTTTGGCCCAAGGAACCGAAAGCTTAGGGTGTCATTTCGCCCTCAGCCGGAACCGACCCCTTGTGGTGCTCCTACACATTTTTATGCCCGCATGGCATGCTTGTTGAAGCAATGTGGGTTCCAGTGTCACGCTAACCGTCTTCTTGTGCAGGATACTCGCGGTAGACACAGTTACCCTTGGTTGATACACATGTAATGGACTCTTGTGCAGGGTACGGATCATTTTATGAGCAAAGACGGTTCAGGGATGGGGATTACCGGTTTATAGGGCGTGGGTCACGCTTCATTGGCTCGTTGAGATGAACTCAATCCTGAAAAAATGCCCTGTAAACAGGGCATTATAAACATTCGTGGAGCGCGTCAGGCATCATTGAATCTGTTCCCGCATTTGCTCAATCAGCACCTTCAGCTCAATGGCGCTGGCAGTTACGTCGGCATTGATGGATTTGGAGGCCAGCGTGTTAGATTCGCGGTTAAACTCTTGCATCATGAAGTCCAGGCGGCGGCCAACAGCTTCCGGCTTTTTCAAGATGTTATAAGTCTCTTTGACGTGCGCTTCGAGCCGATCCAGCTCTTCGGCAACGTCGACCCGCTGCGCCAGCAACACCAGCTCTTGTTCCAGTCGGTTGTTTTCTAACTGAACCTGCGCCTCTTCCAGCTTATTGAGTAGGCGTTCGCGCTGCCATTGCAGAATGGTCGGCATGTGTGCACGCACCTTAACCACTTCAGCACTTACGCCAGCGAGGCGTTGTTCGATCAGCAGTTTTAAAGCAGCGCCTTCAGTTTCTCGCGCGGTGATAAAGTCATCCAGTGCTGTTTCCAGCGCGGCCATCAATTCTTTGCTAATCGCATCCAGATCTTGATCTTGTGCGGACATCACGCCCGGCCAACGCAAAATATCAACGGGATTGATTTCCCCTTCATCGCTTTGCATTTTTACCCAGTTGGCGGCTTCAACCAGTTGTTTTGCCAGTTTTTCATTCAGGATCAAGCTGCTTTGCGCACTCGGGTCGAGTTCAAAACGCAGGTTGCATTCGATTTTTCCGCGCGTCAGTCGGGCGCGAATACGCTCACGAATCACCGGCTCCAGACTACGGAACTGTTCCGGTAAACGGATGTATGTTTCAAGATAACGCTGGTTTACGGAACGGAGCTCCCACGCGGCGTTACCCCAGCCGCCCTTGATGTCACGGCGGGCGTAGGCGGTCATACTGCGGATCATCGATATTTACCTGTTTAGCAAGTGATGGGGTGAGTATAACGCGCTCGTGGTTTTGCTGGGTAGGACAAAATAAGTCCAGTGGCAAGCTGCGGGGGGAATCCAGAGCGCTACCGCATTATGCCGCGTGAAACAGACCTTCGTTTTGCCGGGCAATCTCCCAGCATTTGTTTTTCATCAGTTGTTTCAACTGCAATGCGGCTCGCGACTGTGGATTATCGCGACGGCTGATCAGCGTAACCTCGAACGGCAGCGGCTGAGCTATCGGCACAATTTTCAACATATCGGCATAGCGATGCGCGGTAAACAGATCGACGATACCTGCACCCCCCCCAGCCAGCACCATGTCGGCAATCACCGAGTAGGTTTTGATATACACCGATGACATCGGCGTCAGGCCTTTGGCGCGTAACGCACGATGCAACACCTGACCCAGCGGATCTTGCTGCTGCATCATCAACAGGTTATTGGAGCAGAGCCATTCCAGCGACACGGGACCATTCTGCGGGCTGTCTTTGGGCAACACTGCCACCATATAGGCTTGAAACAGTGGCTCAGCCAGCAACGCTGCGGGCACTTGCTGACCAAATACCAGAGCAAAATCGAGTTGGTCTTGCAAGATGTTTTGGCACAACGTTGAGAAGTGTTCAGTAACCAGCTCTACATTGACGCGTGCTTCTTGCTTGTGAAATTCCACCATCGTTGGCGCAACCACCATCTGGCTAAACGCATGGGCAGCCCCCAACCGCACCGTTTGCACCCGATTTCTTCTCATCTGCTCCGTCAGTGAACCAATGGCTTGCAGATGGATGTAAAGCTCTTGTACTTCAGGGATCAGACGACGCCCTTCTCGAGTGGCGACCATGCCTTGGGCGCCGCGTTCAAACAGGGCAAATCCCAGTTGCTGCTCAGCGTGGTTGAGCACCCGGCTGACGTTCGGCTGCGAAACGTTCAGCAATCGGGCAGCACCACTGATGGTGCCAGCCTGAAGAATAGCCTGGAAGATTTCGATGTGGCGTAAGCGCATGGACAGGTGCTCCGTGTTGGTTAGGTTATGATTTCACCTTGAGCAAATTCCATGCAATATCCACGCCACCCGATACTTTAGCCCGCGGTTATTTACCCCAAGTAGCCTCCAGTACACGCAACCAGTTGCCGTAGCAGATTTTTTCCAACAAGGGGCGATCGTATCCGTGCCGCGTCAGCGCCTCAACCAAAATCGGTAGCCCAGCGACATCATGCAGGTCTGGCGGCACGGTGGTGCCATCGAAATCTGAACCCAATCCAACGCCGTCTTCTCCCAGCTTGCTCAGCAGGTAATCGACATGGCGCACAATCTCTTCTACCGTGGCGTTCGGGTCTTTTTTACCATCGGCGCGCAGGAAGGCTGTGCCGAAATTCACGCCGACAAAGCCGTTGCTTTCGCGAATGGCGTCCAACTGTTTGTCGGTCAGATTACGAGACTGCGCACAGAGTGCGTGGGCGTTAGAGTGACTGGCAACCAGCGGCGCATCGCTGATGCGTGCGGTCTGCCAGAACCCTTTTTCATCCATGTGTGACAAGTCCACCATGATGCGTTTGGCGTTACAGGCTTTTACCAGGCGCAGGCCGGTTTCCGTCAGTCCGGAACCGATATCGGGGGAGGAAGGGAAGCGAAACGGTACGCCATCACCGAAGATATTCGGTCGGCTCCAGAGTGGGCCCAAGGTGCGTAAACCTGCGGCGTAAAGGATATCAAGCAGTTCCAGATCGGGATCGAGCGCTTCTGCACCTTCAATGTGCAACACCATCGCCAAGGTTCCCGTTGCCATGCAGCGGCGAATATCGGCAACGCTGTGGCAAATTTTGGCTTGTCCTTCTGAGGCAGACTCAATACGTAACAGCGTGGAAATCATTGAAAACGTTGTCTCTCTGGCAGATTCCATCGACGGTGTTGCGTGGTTCACAAACAAACTGTCGTTTTCTGGTACAGATTTTGCTGGGTCTTTAGGGGATGGGACATAAACGGCGAACAATCCGCCTGCCAGTCCCCCTTTTCGGATACGCGGCAGATCGATTTGACCAGTGGCTGGGCCTTGCAGAAAGGCGCTCACGGCATCCTCCCGATGGGAGGAGTAGAGGCGTAATAAAACATCGTTATGCCCGTCAAAAACAGGGAAAGGGCGTTGCGTACCCGTTAGGAAATTGTTAGACATATTCAAAGTTATCGGCTCTGGATGCGATGAAACGGCATTTGCCCCATTAAAGTGCGCGTTGCACCAAAATGGACAAATGATTGCGCAGGGAATGGATGTCCTGGTGCTTTCATTTAAGCCAGTCCCGTTTGACTATGTCAAGGCTGGATATTAAATAAAATCCAATTAATTGTTAAATATATCAATAAGTTGAGGGATTCATGCTTACCAGGAGACGTTTTCTCGCCGGTTGCGGCGCCGTACCTTTTCTATCCTATCTGAACTTGCACTCCGCTTTCGCTGCCACGCCTCCCACCATGCTGGTGATGGCGATGCAACTGGATAACATGACCAGCCTTGATCCCCATGAAAGTTTTGAAGCGGTGGGTTCCGAAATTGTGGGCAACCTCTACCAGCGTCTGGTGATGCCGAACCCGCTGAAACCCAGCGAAGTGAAAGGTGAGTTGGCTACGCACTGGGAAGTGAGCAACGAAGGGAAGACCTTCACCTTCCATATTGATCCTAAAGCAAAATTTTCCGACGGTACGACGGTCACCGCAGAAGATGCGGCGTTCTCGTTACAGCGCGCCGTCAAAATGGATAAAAGCCCTGCCTTCATTATCAACCAGTTTGGTTTTACCAAAGATAACGTAGAGCAGCACATCACCGCACCGGATGCCAGTACGCTGGTGCTGAATCTGGACAAACCGGCAGCAGAATCCTTCCTGCTCTATTGCCTCTCTGCGCCGGTGGGCAGCATCGTGCAGAAGAAAGCCGCGCTGGCGAACCAACAGGACGGCGATTTCGGCTACGCCTGGATTAAACAGCACAGTGCCGGGTCTGGCCCGTTCACACTACGCAGTTGGAAAGCGAGCGAAAGCATTATTCTGGAGAAAAACCCCCACTTTCAGACTGACAGTAAAATTCAGCGCGTGATCATGAAGCACATCACCGATCCTGCGGCGCAGTTGCTGATGTTGCAAAAAGGGGATGTTGATATCGCCCGCGATCTGACCAGCGAACAACTGCGCCCGATCGTTAACGATCCGGAGTTCAATGTGATCCGCCGTGACGTTTCGACCATCATGTTGATGTCGTGCAACACCACCAATGAATTACTGAAAAAACCGCAGGTGTGGCAGGCACTGAAATGGGCGATTGATTATGAGGCCATTCAGAAAAACATCATTCCGCTGACGCACCGCGTGCATCAGAGCTTCCTGCCGGGGGGCTTCCCTGCGGCACTGGACGATACGCCATTCCATCAGGATGTGGCCAAGGCGAAAGCACTGCTGGCAGAGGCGGGCTATCCTAATGGATTCGAAATTACCATCGATCACTATTCTGCTCAGCCGTATCCAGATATCGCTCAGGCCATCCAGACTCAACTAGGAGCCATTGGTATCAAGGCGAAGCTTATCTCTTCTGAAAACCGTGCTGTCCTGACCAAAATGCGTGCTCGCCAGCATCAATTGGCGATTACGGCCTGGGGCGCCGACTATTTCGATCCTAACTCGAACACTGAAGCGTTTTGCGTCAATCTCGATAACACGGAAAACGCACGCAGCCGTACTCTGGCATGGCGCTGCGGCTGGTCTGACGAAAAATTCAACACGCTAACCGAGCAGGCGTTGCATGAAAGCGACTCCGCCAAGCGTATTGCCTTGTACGAAACTATTCAGCGTGAGCACCGCGAACACAGTCCGTTTATTTTCCTGATGCAAAACACCTTGCCTATTGCCTGTCGCAAGAACATCAGCGGCGTAAACATGACGGTACTGCGTGATAATCCGTACGATCAGGTGAAAAAAGCCTGATGCCGATAGCAAAACGTATTCTCAGTACGCTGGGCAGCTTGCTGCTCACGCTGTTGGGGTTGTCGGTGCTGACGTTTTTTATTGGTCGCATCATGCCCACCGATCCGGTGTTGGCGATGGTGGGAGACAATGCGCCAGAATACGTGGTGCAACGCGCGCGTGAAGAAATGGGGCTGAATCAGCCCCTGTGGGTGCAGTTTGGCCGCTATCTTTCGCAACTGTTGCACGGCGATCTCGGCAATTCGATCCTTACGTCCAATCCCGTGATGACGGATATTGCGCGTTTCTTCCCGGCAACGCTGGAATTGGCTACCGCCGCTATCATTATCGCTGCGCTGGTCGGCATTCCACTCGGCGTGTGGGCGGCAGTGAGGCAGAGTACCTGGGTCGATCAAACCATTCGTGTGGTTTGTCTGGCGGGGCACTCCTTGCCCGTGTTTGTGCTGGCACTGCTTAGCTTGCTTATCTTTTATGCCGTACTCGGTATTGCACCGGGGCCGGGGCGTCAGGACATCATTTTTCAGGATATGGTGCCGCAGGTGACGGGCTTGCTCACGGTGGATTCGCTGTTGGCGGGGGATTATGCCGCCTTCCACGACGCGTTGGCACATATGGCGCAGCCGGTCTTGATTCTCGCCTATTTCAGCATGGCCTATATCACCCGTATGACGCGTACCTTCATGCTCAATGCATTGAGTGGTGAATACGTGATCACTGCGCGGGCCAAAGGGTTGTCGTCGCGTCGGGTGATCTGGCGTCATGCGTTTCCAACCGTTGCGGTGCAGTTGGTGACCGTATTGGCACTCACGTATGCCGGGCTGTTGGAAGGGGCGGTGGTCACGGAAAACGTATTCGCCTGGCCGGGGCTGGGTCAATACCTCACCACGGCATTGATGAACGCTGACATGAATCCGGTAATTGGTGCCACGTTGCTGGTGGGCACCGTATACGTGCTGCTCAATTTGCTGGCTGACATTCTCTATCGACTTTGGGACCCGCGCGTAAAATGATTTTTCCTGTCTCACGAGCATGGTTGCTCGACGAAACGCCCGCGACGCGCCGTCAGGCCATCTGGGGGCGACGTTATCGCTTATGGCTGGGGCTACAGGCTAATCCGATGGCGATGATCGGGTTGGTGGTGATTCTGGCCGTACTGGTGTTGTCATCTCTCGCACCTTGGTTGACGTCTTATCAGCCGGGATTTCAGGATTTGGCCAACCGATTGGCACCGCCTTCTGCTGCCCATTGGTTCGGCACGGATGAATTGGGGCGTGATATCTACACCCGTATTCTGTATGGCGGTCGTACTACCCTCGGTATGGTGATCGCCGTAGTGGTGCTGACAGCGCCCTTAGGGCTACTGATTGGCTGTGTCGCCGGGTATGCCGGTGGCTGGTTAGACAAAACCCTGATGCGCGTAACGGATATCTTCCTCTCCTTCCCTCGCTTGATTCTGGCGTTGGCGTTTGTTGCTGCGTTGAAGCCCGGTGTTGAGAGCGCCATCTTGGCGATTGCGCTGACGGCCTGGCCGCCCTACGCACGCTTGGCGCGGGCGGAAACCATGCAGTTTCGCCACAGCGATTTTATCGCTGCCTGTAAGCTCACCGGAGCGACGCCGTTGCGCATTATCGTGCGCCACATTATGCCGCTCTGCGTGCCGAGTCTGGTGGTGCGTATCACGCTGGATATGAGTTCTATTATCATCACAGCGGCCAGTCTGGGCTTTCTTGGCATGGGGGCCCAGCCGCCTTCACCGGAATGGGGCACCATGATTGCCACTGCGCGACGTTTCTTATTCTCGGAATGGTGGGTGCCGTTGGTGCCGTGTATCGCCATTTTCATGACCTCGCTGGCGTTTAACTTTTTGGGTGACGGTTTGCGTGACGTACTGGACCCTAAGGAGCGTTAAATGCTGGTGGAAATTGAAAACTTGCGTATTACTTTTGCGAGCCGCACACAGACGTTTGAAGCGGTGCGTGGCGTTTCACTCAGTATTGGCAAAGAGAAATTCGCGATTGTCGGAGAGAGCGGCTCAGGTAAATCCCTGACGGCGCGCAGCCTGATGCAACTGCTGCCCGGCAGCGCGCGCGTAGAGGCGGATAAGCTGAGCTTTGACGGCATCGATTTGCGCGGCGCGGATGAAAAGACCTTACGTCGAATTCGCGGCAAGCGGGTGGGCTTTATTCTGCAAGACCCGAAATACTCCCTCAATCCGGTGATGACGATCGGTCAACAGATCGCCGAAGCATGGCGTGAGCATAAGGGCGGCTCGCACCGAGCGGCACTGGCGGCAGCGACCGATTTGTTGGAACAGGTGCGCATTCGTGAACCGCAGCAGGTGGCAGCGCGCTACCCGCATGAGGTGTCCGGCGGGATGGGGCAACGGGCGATGATTGCCATGATGCTGGCTCCTGACCCAGAGCTGCTGATTGCGGACGAGCCAACCAGCGCATTGGATGCCACGGTGCAGGCCGATATCCTCAAGCTGATCGACGATCTGGTCTCTCAGCGCGGCATGGGGCTGATTTTGATCAGCCATGACTTGCCGCTGGTATCGCATTTCTGCGATCGCGTAGCGGTGATGTATGCCGGACGCGTGGTGGAGATGTTGGCGGCCAAAGATCTGCAGCTTGCTCAGCACCCGTATACCCAGGGACTTTTGGCCTGTTTGCCGTCACTGAAACACCCACGTGAACGGCTGCCGGTAATGAAACGTGATGAGGCGTGGAAAAACGGATGATTACCTTAAATAACTTGCGTATCGCCTTTGGCGCTACCGAGGTGGTCAAGGGCGTTTCTTTTCAGGTAGAAAGCGGCGGCAGTTTTGGCATTGTCGGCGAGAGCGGTTCCGGTAAATCAACCATTCTGCGTGCGCTGGCGGGGTTGAACGATCACTGGCAGGGTGAGATGTTGTTCGGAGGCATGGCCCTCGGAGCCAAACGCGGGAGGGATTTCTTTCGTCAGGTGCAGATGGTGTTTCAGGATCCCTATGGCTCCCTGCATCCGCGCCAAACAATCGATCGCATTTTACAAGAGCCACTGTTGGTGCACCGTGTCGAGAATGCTGAGCAGCGTATTGCCAACATGCTCGATGATGTGGGCTTGCCTGCGGCAGTGCGTTTTCGTTTCCCGCATCAGTTGTCAGGCGGGCAGCGCCAGCGCGTAGCCATCGCGCGTGCGCTGATTGTTGAGCCGGAAGTGCTGCTGTTGGATGAACCGACCTCTGCGCTGGATGTGTCGGTACAGGCGGAAATCTTGAATCTGCTGGCAGATATCCGGCAGGAGCGTAAGCTGACCTACCTGATGGTGAGCCATAATCTGGCTGTGGTGACCCACTTGTGTGAGCAAGTGGGGGTGATGCAGCAAGGAGAGATGGTGGAGACCCTGAGCGCAGAGCAGTTACGTGCTGGGCAGATTCAACATCCTCATACCGCTGAGTTGTATGCATTGAGTATCGCATTGGAGGAACCCGCATGACGCTTGATTGGCAGCGGGCGACGGAGGTGGCGCAGTCCATCACGGCGCAATGGCAGGGAGAGGGGCAGCCCGGCGGCGCAATTGCGCTGTTTGATGGCAATCGGTTACGGGCATTAAGCTGCGGCGGTCTGGCGGATCTGGCGCAAGGCACGCCGTTTAGCGCGGATAGCGTGGTGCGTTTTGCCTCGGTAACCAAACATTTATTTGCTTCGTTGGTCACCGGACCGTTAGCAGACGTTATCGCACTCGACGACCGGTTGGCGCAGCATCTTCCCCAACTGCACGGCCCGAGCGGGCAGGTTACTGTCGGTCAGGCACTGGATATGACGGCCGGGCTGCACGATTTGCGTGAAACGCTATCGTTGCTTGGGCTATCGGTCTACAACGCCACGCAATCTGACGATCTGCTGGCGTTTGTTGCTGCGCTGGATAAGTTGAACTATCCGGCAGGCAGTGAAATTTCCTATTCCAATACCGGCTATCGGCTGGTGGAGGAGGCGCTGAAAGCCAAGGGTATTTTGTTTGCCGAACGCTTGCAGCAGCACATTTGCCAGCCATTGGATATTCACCTGTGGGCGCCGGAAACTTGGTTCGATATTGTGCCTGGGTTAGTGCCGGGGTATTGGCACAGCAACAGCGGTTGGCAGTTGGCGAGTGCCGGGCTGCATCTGTCCGCGTCCGGCAGCGTAGCGGGTAGCGTGCGTGATTTGAGCACCTGGCTGCAAACGCTGTTGCGCGATGAGGGGCCGGGGCGTGGGGTGTTGGCGCGTCTGACCGCACCGCGCCGGTTAACGGATGGTCGCGTGACGGGCTATGGTTTGGGCATTGCGCACTCGCGCTTTGGTGATGCGCATTGGGTCGGTCACGGCGGTTCTCATGCTGGCTATAAGAGCTATTTTCTGCTCGATCCGCAGCAGGGTGTAGGGCTGGCGTTGGTGGCAAACCGTGAGGACGTATCCACCTATGACTGTGCACTGCGCATCATGGCGGCACTAACCGGACAAGCGTTACCGCAGCCGGGCCATGCGTTGATGCCGGGGTTGTATGTGGCAGAAAGCGGCAGTGAGTGGCTGGAAATCAGTGGCAACAACGCCTGCTGGCTCGGTGCTACAGAAACGCTCTATCCGTCAGAAGACGGAGCGGTATCGCTCTCCAGCCATTTGCCGATGCAGTTGCGTCAGAAGGGGACCGTGATTGAAGGTGAAATAGGCCACGCCGCCAAACGCTTTGTGCTGCCACATCGCGATGATTCTCTCGCTCAAGCGCAAGGCCGTTGGTTTTGCCCGGAATGGCGCAGTGAATGGGTGATTGAAGGCGATCGTCTGGTGATGGGGATTGGTCCCTCGGCTCCGGTTGCTTCGTTGGAGTGTTTGGGTCAAGGTCGGCTGTTGGCGACCGCGCAGGATGGCCCGTGGGAGAAGCGTTTTGCGTTGCATATCGAAGGCAACACGATGACGTTTTTGCTTAACCGCAGTCGTGTGGTTACGGCGCGGCGCGGGGACGTTCACTGGGCGTAAATACGCTAAGCGGAATGCCAGCACAGGGCATTCCGCGACCTGTACGTTAGCGGTAAATGCCTACCCATGGGGCTTCACCCACATAGCCATAACCGCGATACATCCCCTCGCTGTTGAACGGCAAGGCGATGTTTCCCTCTTTATCGACGGCGATCAGGCCACCACTGCCCTCTAGCGGCAGCAATTTCTCCATCACCACGCGCTCACCCGCCTGCGCTAGCGTCAGCCCGGCATACTCCATTAACGCAGAGACATCATAGGCCGCTACGCAGCGAATAAACACTTCGCCTGTGCCGGTACAAGAGACGGCGACAGTATTGTTGTTGGCGTAGCAGCCTGCACCAACGATGGGGCTATCGCCTACGCGTCCGGCTTGCTTGTTGGTCATGCCACCGGTTGAGGTTGCCGCGGCGAGATTGCCTGCACTGTCCAGCGCCACAGCACCGACGGTGCCATATTTGCGCTCAGGATCGATAGGATCGCCCTGTGCTATATCACGCTGGCCATCGTGATCCAGTACCACACGGCCTTCTCCCGCTTGTGCGTGATGCAGTTGCTCACGACGAGCATCGGTCGAGAAGAAGTCGGGGTCGACCATCTCCAGCCCCTGTTTACGCGCGAACGCTTCTGCGCCTGCTGCGGTAAACATCACATGCTGACTCTGTTCCATAACGGCCCGTGCCGCCAGCACTGGGTTGCGGACATGGCTGACACAACTGATGGCACCGGCATCCAGTGTGCGGCCATCCATGATGCTGGCATCGAGTTCGTGGGTTTCATCGTGCGTAAAGACCGAACCGTGTCCGGCATTAAACAACGGACACTCTTCTAACAGCCGTACCGCTTCGGTAACGGCATCCAGTGCACTGCCGCCCTGGCTGAGAATCTGCTGGCCACTGGCGACAATGGCGTTTAACGCTTCGCGGTAGGCTTGTTCTTTTTCTGCGCTCATGGCGGAGCGGGTTAATGCCCCCGCCCCTCCGTGGATCACAATGACTGGCTTGACCATGTCATCTCCCTGTTATTAGTTCTGTGTGGTAGCCAGATACGAAAAAGTACTTAGCAAACGAACGATATCTGTCATGGTGGGTGCGGTGTAGTGTACCGTCACCGCATCACCGCGTTCCACGCCGGGGATCAGGCTAAACAGATCCGCCAGCACCGGTTTTGCGGTCATCAGTTCCAGATGATAGGGCGCAGCGATACGCGACGTTCTTTCACGGTGTGCGCGCTGAACCGCCTGTTGTGCCTGTGTGCGAATTAACAGCTGCGCCGCTGGTGGGCTGAGCGATTCCGCCGACGTTTGTGAAATGGCGCGTTTGACGCAGGCGTAACCCGTTTGGGGATAATAGCGTGCTATCCACTGTTGAAGGATATTATCGCCGCTGACCAGCCACAGCGGGGTACCCTTTTCGGCACCGGCGGCGGCATAGATATCGCTCTCACCCATCACTTCATCATTGATTTTCACCCGATAAAAGGCGCGGCCATTGATGGTGTGTGCCAGCACGCCGTGCTCTCCAGCAGCGCTGTGGTAACCGATGAACATCAATCCATCGAAAGCCTGTTGTTCCAGCCCGTCGACCATCGATAATATGCGTGGTTTACCCTGAACCAGACGAGCACGGGCATCGATATTTTCTGCCCGCAGATTGGTCATGGCTGCATGGCTGTCTGCAACGACCACCTCCGTTGCGCCTCCCGCGAACGCCCCCTCAATCGCGGCATTCACTTCCTGTTCCATCAGACCACGGGCCAACTGATATTCCGGGTTGCCGGGTGTGCATTGCTCCGGACGCATAACGCCCGCGATACCTTCAATATCGGCAGAAATAAAAATTTTCATGTGGTTAACCTGTCCAGAATCTGAGTCAGTGAGGGGCGATGGTGACCCCGAAAGCCGGTAACAGGCTCTGCGCTCAACAAGGCATCGAGTACAGCCTGTTCGGTGGCATCTGCCGCGGCGGCAAGCAGCGGCTCCAGCATGGCGTCCTGCGGCGGTTGCGGCAGCGGTTGCGTTGAAAACGCTACGGCGATATCGCCCGAGCCGTGGCCCCAGTAGCTGCCCAGCCGCCCGAGGCCGGCACCGGCACGCTTCGCGATACGCTTCAACTGACGCGCATCCAGCGGCGCATCCGTCGCCATCACGATGATGACAGAACCGGCATCACGTTGCGGTGCCTCTCCTGCCAGCAGCGGTGCAATCACTTCACCGAGTCGCACACCGTCAAGCGTGAGCGCGCTGAGCGCGCCAAAATTCGCCAGCACCAGCACTCCCAGCGTGGCATTGAGCGACGGAATAACACGCGAGGCCGTGCCGATCCCGCCCTTCAGATTAAAACAGCTCATCCCGCGTCCTGCGCCAACGCTGCCGCGGGAAAAGTGCGCTGCGGCTGTATGCAATGCTTCCTGCGCCATCGCCTCACTGATGGCCAGCGCCTGAATATCATTGAGCCAGCCGTCGTTGCACTCCAGGGCCAGCGGGTTCACCGTCGGCAGCGTCCGCCCGAGTTCCGGGTTACGACGGATGGCATCCCGTACCAGCGCGGTAAACAGCGTGCCCACCGCCAGCGTGTTACTGAGCAGAATCGGCGTGTGTAACACACCCAGCTCCTCGACCTGTGTCAGTCCGACCGGTTTCGCAAAGCCATTCAGAACTTCAGCTCCGCACGGCAGCGGCGTGAGATACAGGTTATCACCCGGCGGAACGATAGCGGTGACGCCAGTCTGCCGCTCTCCCTCAGCCAGCGTGACGTGGCCGACGCGCACACCAGCCACATCGCTGATGCGATTAGTGGGGCCGCATGCGCTACGCGGCTGCCCCAACTGACGCTCGTTACGCCAGCGATCCAGCAGCAGTTCGCACTGCAGTTGTTGAAAGTCCATCATCAGCCCTTAAGTTTCGGGTCGAGCGTGTCACGCAGCGCGTCGCCGAGCAGGTTAAACGCCAGCACCGTGATAAAAATCGCCAGCCCCGGAAACACGCTCATGTGCCACGCGCCCGCCATCATCATGCTCCGGCTCATGGCCAGAATATTGCCCCATTCAGGCACATCCGGCTCCGGTCCGAGGCCAATAAAGCTTAAGCCTGCCGCTGTGAGAATACTGGTGCCAATGCGCATCGTAAAATAAACAATGACGCTGGAAAGCGTGCCCGGCAGAATATGGCGCAGGATAATGATTCGGTCGGGTGCACCGGCACAGCGCACGGCTTCCACATAGGCAGCCTGTCTCAATGACAGCGTGGAGGCGCGAACAATCCGGGCAAAGACGGGCACGCTGAACACCGCGACGGCGATGATGACATTGTTCAGGCCCGTTCCCAGAAGCGCCACCACCGCAATGGCCAGCAGCATGCCGGGAAACGCGAATAACACATCAGCACCGCGCATGATCAGCATATCGACCCAGCTACCGTAATAGCCCGCCAGCAACCCCAGCACGACGCCGACAATCATGCCGAGCGTCACGGACAGCACGCCGACATACAGCGAAATACGCGCCCCATAGATAATACGGCTGAGCAGGTCGCGCCCCAGTTCATCGGTGCCCATCCAGTGTGCTGCCGAAGGGGGCGAGGATAACGCCATCCAGTCGGGTGCCATCGGATCCCAGGGAGCCAGCCAGGGCGCAAAGATCGCCACCAGAATCAGCAGCAGGACAAATCCGCCTGAAACCAGCGCCAGAGGATTGCGCACAAAAGCATGCAGGAAATCGCGCCACGGCGAGCGAATAACCTGAGGCGGGTTATCAGTCAGCGATTGATGACTCATCTCGGCTCCTGTCGCAGACGAATTGCCGGATTGACGACCGCGTAAAGCAGATCCACCAGCAGATTAATGACGATAAATTCAAATACAAACAGCATCACCAGCGCCTGAATGACCGGCTGATCCTGCGCTTTGATAGACTCAATTAACAGCCAGCCTAACCCTGGCCAGTTGAAGACGCTTTCCACGACAATCGAACCGCCCAGCAGAAAACCAAACTGCAACCCCAGCATGGTGATTACTGGGATGAGCGCGTTACGCATCACGTGTTTCCACGTCACCAGACGGTTACGCAGCCCTTTAGCTTTCGCGGTGCGCACGTAATCTTCCTGTGCCACTTCAAGGAAAGCCGAGCGGGTAAAGCGTGCCATGACCGCCGCAACGGACGATCCCAGCGTGATGGCGGGCAGGACAATATCGCTGGCCTTGTTAAAGCCGCTGACCGAGAACAGGCCAAAAGGCATCGCAACGAACTGGATTAGCAGCAGCCCCAGCCAGAACGCCGGCATCGAGATACCGCCCACCGCCACGCTCATTAGCGTCCAGTCTTGCCATTTCCCTCGTTTCAGGGCCGCGAGTACGCCAAGCATCAGGCCGAGAAGCACAGACCAGGCGAAACCGGCTAAGGCGAGCCACAGTGTGGGCAGGAAGCCCTGCTTAATCACCTGCAGCACCGGTTGCTGGGTGCGGTACGTGGTGCCAAGATCGCCATGTAACAGGCTGTCTATCCAGTTAACATACTGCTGCGGCAACGAGTCGTTGAGCCCGAGGTGCTGACGTGCCGCTTCGACCGCTTCAATCGGTGCATCCGGCCCGGCATAAATGCGCGCCGGATCGCCCGGCAGCAGCTTGATGAAACCGAAAACCAGCAGCGAGACCACCAGCAAAACCGGGATCATCTCCAGCAATCGGCGAATGATGTATGCAAACATGCCATTCCCTGAAATAAAGGTGAAACGGGAAGCCTCACGTGCCGCCGTAACCGGCAAGGGCACGTGAGGGACATCCGCGACTTATTTAAACGACGCCTGAGTAAACAACAGATTGCCATCAGGCAGCATCGAAACGCCGCTCAGGGTGCTGCGTTTGCCTACCAGATTGTCTGGCGTGCCAAGGAACGCCACGGGGGCCTCTTTCCACAACAGCTTTTGCGCTTGTGCATAGGCGATACCACGTTTTGCCGGATCGGCCGTCGCCAGCCCGGCAGCAATCGCCTTGTCGACATCAGGATTGCTGAAATAGGAGACATTGTACGAGGTAGGTACCCAGGATTCGGTGGCGAACAGCGGACGCAGAGCCCAGTCGGCATCGCCTGTAGACGTCGACCAGCCGCCATAATAGAGGTCAAATTCGGCTTTTTTCGGGTCCTGAACGCCCCACAGCTTCGCGTTGCGCGTTCCGGAATCCATCGGTGTCACCGTGGCGCGAATACCCACCGTGGCCAGTTGCGCCTTCAGCACCTGGGCGGCGCGCACGCTGGCGGTCGCATTGGTGACCCAGAGCTTGAGATCCAGCCCATTCGGGTAGCCCGCCGCTTTCAGCAACGCTTTGGCCTTATCCGGCGCATAGTGGTAATCGGGATCGCTCTGCTTCTCATAGAACTGCACCCCTTCCGGCATCGCGGAGGTGGCCGGTTTACCCAAACCGGCAAAGGCCACCTTCAACCACAGATTACGGTCAATCGCATAGTTGATTGCCTGGCGCACGCGGACATCGGCCAGTGGCTTATGCTGCGTATTGATCGCCATGTAATAGAGATAGATGCTCGGATCGCGCTGAATCGCGAGGTTGCTGTCCTGCTTCACCGCCGCGATCAGATCCGAAGGCAAAGGCCAAATGGCATCCACCTGACCCGATTTCAACGCGGCAACCCGTGTCGCATCTTCCGGACTGGGTGAGAAGATCACCTGATCGACTTTGGGCCAGCCCTGCCGCCAGTAACCGTCATACTTCGCCAGCGTGACCGCTTTGCCCGGTGTCCAGTTTACGAATTTAAATGGTCCGGTCCCCACCGGATGCAGCCGCAACTGGGCCTCGTCCGGATACTGTTTCAGAACCGACGGGCTCCACATCACCGCCGAAGGGTGCGCCAGCGTGTTAATAAAAGCACCAAATGACTGATTGAGTGAGATTTTCACCTGATCGGGTGCCAGCACCGTCACCTTATCGATCATTTTGTACAGGCTGTTGCGCTTCAGTCCTTTTTTCTGGTCAGCCAGACGATCAAGGTTCGCTTTGACCGCTTCCGCATCAAAAGGCGTACCGTCCTGGAAGGTAACGCCTTTACGCAGCGTCAGCGTAAATTCCGTCGCACTGTCGTTGGAGGTGTAACCGGTCGCCAGCCAGGGCTCCAGCTTCATCTGGGGATCAAACTGAAACAGGCGCTCAAAGATACCGCTTTGCACCGAGTAGCTGACATTATCCGAGGTATCGTGCGGATCGAGCCCCGTAATATCGGCATACATTGAAATGCGCAGATCCTGTGCCTGCGCGGTCATGACCAGTGTCGTCGTTAAGGCGAGGGCGAGTGAAGTACGGCGGAACAGCGTTTTCATAAAATCTCCTGGTCGTTAAGGATTATCGCAATGCAATGCCGTCAGCGACCCAGTGTTGCGGTGCAACCTGCCGATAACGGGGTTTCGTGACCGTTTCGCCCACCTTTCGCAACGGCGAAGGGATTTCGCTGTCATCAAAACGGCGAGGCTGACGGTTCTCGGGATCTGCCACCGGCACGGAGGCCAGCAGACGTTGGGTATAAGGATGTTGCGGTTGATTAAAGACCGACTGGCGCGGTCCGAGCTCGACAATCTGGCCGAGGTACATCACCGCCACGCGGTTGGCAATGCGCTCGACGACCGCCATATCATGAGAGATGAATATCCAGGCTACGCCCGTTTGCTGCTGGAGATCCATCATCAGATTCACCACCTGCGCCTGAATTGAAACGTCAAGGGCCGATACGGCTTCATCAGCAATAATCACTTTCGGTTTCAGGGCCATCGCGCGGGCAATGGCAATACGCTGGCGCTGACCGCCCGAAAATTCGTGCGGATAACGGCGCGCGTGCTCCGGCAACAGCCCGACGCTTGTCAGCAGCGCATCAATGTGTGGAGAAGCCTGTTCCAGTGAGTCCACCATGCCATGCAACAGCAACGGCTCGGCAATGGTAAACCCCACCGTCAGACGTGGATTCAGTGACGCATAGGGGTCCTGAAACACCATCTGAATTTCACGGCGCAGCGGCTGGAATGCCGTCTCTTTCAGATGAGAGATTTCCTTTCCTTCAAAGTGGATGCTTTCCGCCTCACTGGCGATCAGGCGCATCAGCGCACGCCCGGTGGTCGATTTACCGCAGCCGCTTTCACCCACGATGGCCAGGGTTTCACCCGGCCACAGACTGAAATCAATCTGCTCAACCGCATGCACATGATGCGTATGGGTCGAGAAGATGCCGCTGCGGATGGGGTAATACACTTTTAACCCACGTACATCGAGTAGCGGTTCGCTGTCGTAGCGCGCCGTCAGCTGTTCGTGTTGCGCCACCTGTTGTGCACCCAACAGAGGAAAGCGTTGCGGCCACGCGTATTCGCGCATGTCGCCCAGTTTTGGCACGGCTGCCAGCAACGCTTTGGTATATGCATGCTGCGGGGCGGCAAAAATCTCTGACACGGTGCCCTGCTCGACCACTTCGCCACGCAGCATGACCACAACACGATCCGCAATTTCCGCCACAACGCCCATATCATGGGTGATAAACAACACCGCCATGTCCTTCTCGCGTTGCAACTCACGCAGGATATGTAAAATGCGCGCCTGTACGGTGACGTCCAGCGCCGTCGTGGGTTCGTCGGCAATCAGGAGTTGCGGATCACAGGCCAGCGCCTGAGCAATCATCACGCGCTGGCGCATTCCGCCGGACAGCGCGTGCGGATAGCTTTTCATGACGCGATCGACATCGGCAATACGTACCTGTCGCAGCAGTTCACGTACGCGCGCATGAGCCTGTTTCTTGTCGCACTGATGATGGTCGCGTAACGCTTCGGTGAGTTGATCATCGATACGCAGCACCGGATTCAGTGAGGTCATCGGCTCCTGAAAGATCATCGCCATTTCACGGCCACGCAACGTGCGGCGCTGACTGTCATCCAGCGTTTCTAACGCATGAACTTCTCCGCGGCGATCGCGAAACTGCATGCTGCCGCGATCGATACGGCCGCTGCTCGCCAGCAAGCCCATCACGGCCAGCGACGTGACTGATTTACCTGAGCCGCTCTCGCCCACCACGGCGACAATTTCGCCTGGATAAATGGCGAAACTGATGCCTTTCAGCGCCTGATTCTCACCACTGCGTCCACGAAATGAGACGCTAAGGTTCTGAACAGCAAGCACCGGTGATGCACCGTCAGCACGTGTGGCAGAAGAAGTGAGTCGTGTGTCCGTCATCAATGCCTCGTCGCGTTACAGCCAGATACGGCCATCGGAGTAATTCAAAAAAGGAGAGCTGTCAGCCGCCAGCCAGATCGGGCCATCTAAATCGACGTGCTCTGCGTGCACCGCCACGGGCAATGCCGCTTCCATCGCCAGGGATGAACCCAGCATGCAGCCGACCATGATGCGCATGTTCTGCTTGTGCGCTTCATCGACCATCGCCAGCGCTTCCGTCAGACCTCCGCACTTATCCAGCTTGATGTTGATCATCTCGTAGCGATGACGCAGGCTGGCAATGTCCTCTCGCGTGTGGCAACTCTCGTCCGCACAGACGGGAACAGGATGACGGAAGCGTTGCAGGTCATGATCCTGACCAGCGGGAAGCGGTTGCTCGACCATCGCGATGTTAAAGGCCTGAAGCGCCACCAGCAGGCTTTCCAGATCCATTCCCGACCAGGCTTCATTGGCATCGATAATGAGCGTCGCACGCGGGGCCGCCGCACGAATCGCCGCCACTTTTTCCAGAACCGCATCGCGGTCAAGCTTGATTTTGAGCAGGATGGCACCCCGCGAGACGGCATCCGCCGCCGCCAGCGCCATGTTTTCCAGCGTATCGAGGCTGAGGGTTTCCGCCGTGACGACCGAGCGTGGCGGCGGGCATGCACTTTGTTGCCAGAGCGTTTGACTGGCCCGTGCGGCGTCAAGTCGCCACAGTGCGCAGTCCAGCACATTGCGCGCGGAACCGGCGGGCAAACGGTGTTGCAGATCATCGCGGCTCAGGCCTGCTTCCACGTCAGCACGTACCGCCTCAAGCTGGGCCTGAACGCTGTCTGGCGTTTCATCGTAGCGCGCCGTTGGTGTACATTCGCCCTGCCCAATAAAGCCGTTTTGCTCAAGCGTGACGCGGATAACCGTCACGGCGGTACGCACACCGCGCGAGATAGCAAACGGTCGCGCCAGCGGCAGTTCCACCACGTTGATCTGCACCTGTCTCATCTCAGCCCCGCTCCTGAAGCAGCGCGGCGATGTCATCGATACCAAAACGCACCGGATCGGTTGCCGGTAAACCGAATTCGGCACAGATTTCAGCACAATAGGCGCGCGCGTCTTCTTCCGTGTAGTTTGAGGTGTTAATCGCAAAGCCAGCCAGTTGAACGGACTCACTGGTCACCCGGGCGGCGCGCAGATTGGCTTCCACGCAGTCTTTCAGGCTAACCATCGGTTGATGCGGCAAATGGCGCATATGCGGACGGCCCATTTCATGGCACATCACCAACCAGTGCGGTTGCGCACCGTGCATAAGCCCCATACTGACGCCCGCGTAAGAGGGATGGAACAACGATCCCTGCCCTTCCACGATATCCCAGTGATCATCATCGTTGGCAGGAGACAGGGCTTCTGCCGCACCGGCAATAAAGTCCGCGATTACCGCATCCACAGCAATGCCTTCCCCTGCAACCAGAATCCCGGTCTGTCCCGTGGCACGAAAATCCGCTTTCATTCCGCGCGCACGCATTGCCGCTTCCAGCGCCAGTGAGGTGTACATCTTGCCCACTGAGCAGTCGGTCCCCACCGTGAGTATCCGCTTGCCTGAACGCTTCTTACCGCTGCCAACACTCAGCTTCGGACGCATATGACGTAAATCGAAAAGCGCAACACCAAACGTCTCTGCCAGCGTGACCAGCTCGGGCCCATCTACCAGACGATGATGTAATCCGCTGGCCACGTTCATGCCGGCTTTGATGGCACTTTTCACCGTATCCAGCCAGTGTTCGGGCAGATATCCCCCTGCGTTGGCGGTGCCCAGCACCAGCGTTTTCGCGCCGCGCGCTTTGGCGCTGGCGATATCAAGTTCATCCAGCCCCAGGCTGACCGTACAGCCCGGCAGTTTAATTTCGCCAACGCACTGTTCCGGTCGCCAGATATGAATACCGCGCGCCGTTTTTGCCGCGAGGGGATCGGTAACATCGCCAAGAAAAAGTAAATAGGGTTGTGGGATTAGCATGAGAGTTCTCGTTTCAGACAAAGGTAAGGTTCTGAAACCACTATTTCATGCGTGTTGAAAAGTGACGAATGCTTGTTTGGTTGCGGGGTATAACGGCAGGCTATAGTCAGATAAAAAACTAATGGCAACCGCGTTATTTCAACGAATCAGGGTGAAATCGGCCCCGGTGCCGGGGCGAGTCATATGAAAAGGATAATATCCGCCGGGGAATCCATGGAGAGATATCGCTTTATGTCAGTCAACGGGAAGCAAGGCCGTCTACTTCGACGCTGTCTTTCATAATGCCCCGGCATGGTATCGGGTGCCACGGATAACACGCTTTGGGGCGTGGTGAGGATGTTATCTTTCCTCTCAAAACGCTGTGACTGACAACCGAGAGGAAACGCGGTAATTACAGCTTTCCGGTCAGATAGAGTCTGTACATAAATTTGTGTAATTGCCTGATTTTGATATGTTCAATCCAACATCAAAAGCAGGTTAATTTATGGACGAAAAACAGTTGCAGGCTCTGGCTAACGAACTGGCCAAAAATCTCAAAACCCCTGACGATCTCAACCAGTTCGATCGCCTGCTGAAGAAAATCAGCGTTGAGGCGGCTCTCAACGCCGAAATGTCCCACCATCTGGGCTACGATAAAAATCAGCCCAAACTGGGGGCTAATTCCCGTAACGGCTATTCCACAAAGACCGTTACCACCGGCGATGGCCCTCTGGAACTACGTACCCCACGCGATCGTGATGGCTCCTTCGAACCCCAACTGGTGAAGAAAAACCAGACCCGCATTACCGGCATGGATAACCAGATTTTATCGTTGTATGCCAAAGGGATGACCACACGCGAGATCGCCGCCGCGTTCAAAGAGTTGTATGACGCGGATGTCTCACCCGCGCTGGTCTCAAAGGTCACCGATGCGGTCATGGAGCAGGTTGTCGAATGGCAAAATCGTCCGCTGGATGCAGTCTATCCCATTGTTTATCTTGACTGTATCGTCCTGAAAGTCCGACAGGATAGTCGTGTCATCAATAAATCAGTGTTCCTGGCGCTGGGCATTAATATCGAAGGCCAGAAAGAGTTGCTGGGGATGTGGCTGGCCGAAAATGAAGGGGCGAAGTTCTGGCTGAATGTGCTGACAGAATTGAAGAATCGTGGCCTGAACGATATCCTCATTGCCTGCGTTGACGGCCTGAAAGGTTTCCCGGACGCCATCAACGCGGTGTATCCGGAGGCCCGCATCCAGCTGTGCATCGTGCATATGGTGCGCAACAGCCTGCGGTTCGTCTCCTGGAAGGACTACAAAGCCGTCACCCGCGACCTGAAAGCGATTTACCAGGCACCGACGGAAGAAGCAGGCCAGCAGGCGCTGGAAGCGTTCGCCGCAGCCTGGGACAGCCGCTATCCGCAGATAAGCCGAAGCTGGCAGGCAAACTGGGCCAACCTGGCGACGTTCTTCGCTTACCCGGCAGACATCCGCAAAGTCATCTACACCACCAACGCCATAGAATCACTGAACAGCGTGATCCGGCATGCTATCAAAAAGCGTAAGGTGTTCCCGACGGACGACGCGGTGAAAAAGGTGGTGTGGCTGGCAATCCAGGCGGCCTCACAGAAATGGACGATGCCGCTGAGGGACTGGCGTATGGCAATGAGCCGCTTTATTATCGAGTTCGGTGACCGCCTGGACGGTCACTTCTGAGAAAAGGCATTTACACAGAATCGTGTACAGGGTCGTTTCCAGCACTGTATATTCGGCACTGTTCGATTACCGCATTCGACAGATGGTAATAATTGCGAAAATTAATTTTATCTATCGTTAACCACAATAATGAAACGTGCTAAATAACTTAAAACTTGGGGCGGGTAATACGCCCCCAAATAAATTAATAGTCAATTATGACTGTTACCTCACTTCTTTTTTCCTCTGATAACCGCTCGTGAAAATGCAGTTTTAACTCTTTCATCATTTCTGGACCAGTCTGCAATAGTTCGATGTAAGTTATTGAAAATTAATCCAACTGGCTGCCTTTCCTGCTTACCTCTTGGTATATTTTCGTTCTCTTGCCTTATTTTTTTATCTTCACGACTGATGAATGCTTTTAGCTCACGCGATATACTACGAATAGCCGCATCTTTTGATTTCCATTCACCAGCCACAGCTCCCGAACCCAGGAGCCTGATGACTTCAGATTTCACCCAGTCAAACTTCCGCGCCCTGGCCTCGCCTCCCCTACGGGTTTTATCTTCAATGACTGCCTGGCTGTTATCTCCATAGAGCTGCCATTCTTCATATGCCATCGCCCCTTTCCAGTTACCCAAATAGTAATGTGCTGAAAGCAACGTTTCTCGCCCATCCTTCTTCCAGCCAGCCTTGTACTGCATCACACCAATATGACGAAACACCTGCGATAAAAAAAGATAACGATCAAACATCCCATTAACTTCGGCGTTGTACATCACTTCTCCAGTAAGAGCAGCAATACTCTGAATCATGATGTCTCTGGTTATCTTTTCTTCATCGGGATCTGTTTCGTATTGATGATACCAGTCGGTTATCCAGGTTTTAGCATCATTAAGGACCCTTTCAAATAGACCCGGATAATGATGTTGAACATAACCTTCCCCGTAGACCGTCGGCTCCGTCAACTTTGATAGCCTACGTTCAAAATCACTACACAATTCTTCAAACAGAAGATCGTTATCATTAGCCTTCATGTAATCAGTCCCCCCCTCTTTCCGTTTTCCTCTTGAAAGTTTCCCCGAATTAGCGCACCCAGTCCACACTAACAAAAAAGTGAAACTACGTGTGCTGGTGTAGAAAGTCTAGCGAGCTCCCGTTCTATCTCTTCTGATTGATCACGCCTAGTATTGCGATACCCCATTACTAAAGAGGAATAAATACCACCATGACCGTACAATCTGTAAAAATTCTGCGTATGCGCGATGTCGTGCTCAAAACAGGTATAGCCCGCGCAACCATCTACGACTGGCTCAACCCTAAGTCGCCTCGCTATGATGCGACTTTCCCGAAACAACGTCGCCTGGGCATGCAATCTGTTGGCTGGCTGGAGTCTGAAATTGATCAGTGGTTACTGGAGCACTGCCCTCCCGTAACCCCCTAACCCACAACAGGGTCAGGCCTGTCGTGACAGCGTGTCACAGAAAAAAGAGAACAATATCGGCTTCTGCCATTTGAAATGATGCAACCAATAAAATGCCACCGGATATATATTTATCGGTTGCTAGTATATTTATAGGTATTTAAGGATAA
>OKVL01000510.1_pt1 | contig 23716 bp, 27 predicted proteins | sample 1606791 | NCBI WGS metagenome assembly OKVL01 (sample SAMN03281006, study PRJEB24777) | human gut metagenome | isolation source: fecal sample PR165 from 1 month old male Malay infant, vaginally delivered...
AGCAAAATCATATGGAACTGGCACAGGGAGCTACCCTGCGCCGTTTGTTTAAACATCTTCAGGTTTCCCGCTCTCCAAACTGCGGTGCACCGCCTCGCAAATCCGGCTTACCGCCAGCCCGTCTTCGGCGGTGACCGGGTACGGCGCTTTATGTCTGACCGCCCGCACAAAATCATTGATCGTATCGATACCAAAACCGCTGGCGACACCGTTGCGGTAGTTGATGAAATAGCTGTTGGGCGTGAGCGTCATGCCCGGCGTGGTGATTTCCAGCCCCCGATGCTGCGAGGTGCTGCGGATATAAGTGGCCTCGCAGAGGATATCGATACGCCCGTCGTTGTCCTTCGGAAACCCCTCCGACAGCACCCACGAGTTTTCCACCACCCACGAACTGCCGTCGGCCATTGTCAGTAGGCTCTGCACGCTATCAAAGGTGTCGAGGCCGCATTCAACCATCAGCCGCTTCTGCCCGACGGCATACACTGACACCACTTCCTGACCGGAAAGGTGGCACACCAGGTCAAAGCAGTGAGAACCGAGGAACCACACCGGGGAGCTTGCGCCCGCCCAGTCCAGCCACTCCGTCGGCACGCTGATGACATCATCCATACTGATATGCCCGCGCAGGATGCGCCCGGCCTCCGGCTTCTCCAGTTCAGCCTTAATGCGCATTACTGCCGGGTCCCAGCGCTTGTGGAAATCGACGCCGACCAGCAGGTCCCGCTGCCGCGCCGTCTCCACGATAAGCTCACACTCGCGTACTGAGGTGGCGAGCGGTTTCTCCGCCAGCACATGTTTGCCGTGTCGCAGGGCGGTGAGGATGGATTCGGTGTGGTACGGGTCCGGCGTCGCCACCGAGACCACGTCAATGGCTTCCTCCTGCAGCAGGATATCCAGCCGGGTATAGCCGATGACGCCGTAGGTCATGGCGAGGTCGTCGCAGCGTTCTGTGTCGGTGTCGCAGATGGCGACCAGTACCGTATCCGGGTTATGGCGGTACGCATTCATATGGTGTTTACCGTAGATACCCGCGCCGACCACGGCGGCTCTGATTTTGTTCATCATTGAGTCCTCAGAATAAGCCCAGGGAAAACAGCCAGCCGACTATTACCGCAAGCGGTCCCGTCAGTTGTCTCGACAGCAGAAAGGCGGGGACGCCCTTCGCAATGGTCTCCGGTTTTGCCTCCTGCATGGAGAGCCCTACCGGAACAAAGTCGCAGCCGACCTGTACGTTGATGGCGAACAGTGCGGGCAGGGCGAAGGCCGGGGATATCGCGCCCGCGCCAATCTGGGTGCCAATCATTACGCCGATGACCTGCGAGATGGCTGCCCCCGGCCCGAGTACCGGGGAGAGAAACGGAATGCCGCAGATGAGCGACAGCAGCACCAGTCCCCACAGTGAGTTCGCCAGCGGCGTCAGGGCGTGGGCAATCAGGCTGCCAAGCGCGGTCTCCTGCACCAGCGCTATCAGCAGCGAGACAAAGGCCATAAACGGGATAACGTTGCGCAGGGACACGTCCACCGCTTCACGGCTGGCGGCGAACAGCAGGGCGATAACGTGGCCGACGGCGGTGCCGGTCTGCTCGACCATGCGCACCAGCTTCTCCGCGCCACGCGCAGGTGGAGGAGCGGTGGTAATGACTGGCTCAGGAACTGGAACTGGCTCAGGCTCGCCGTCCGGCGCTTCGGCGGTATCCACCAGAACCAGTTGCTCCATCGTGACGCCGGAGACGTAGTTCTCTTCGGTAATAAAGTGCGCCAGCGGCCCGGCGCGCCAGGTGGGGAGCACGTTGATGGTCGGAATACCCTTCTGAGGGTACAGGCCGCAGCGCAGGGACCCGGCGCAGTTAATCACTACGCACAGAATGTTGTTATCCGGCGGAATGTCTGAGAAGCCGTTGACGATTTCCGATTCGGTGAGCGCGCCGATTTCTATCGCGACGGGATGGATTTCCCGCCCGGTCAGTGACAGCACCTTTTTGCCTCTGCCAACGGGTAGCCACAACCCTTTACCGTAGCCACCGGGACCGGGAGGAATAAGTACCGTGTTCATGGGCGTCCCTCCTCTATCACCAGGTTACCGTGCAGGTCATGGAGTTTCGGCACCTGGCCGGAGAGATGAACCGCGCCGACGTGGCAGGGATTCAGGTCACCATTGAACACCAGCGTCAGGTGGCCGAGTTCAAACAGCGCCTGCTGTGCCCCCTTGCCGACGGCAGTCACCAGATAGTTGTGACCTGCCAGCAGCAGGCGGTCGCCGGGCAGTATCATCAGGCTTTCTTCCCGGAACGACGGCTCCAGCGACAGCGAGTAATCGAGGCAGTCTTTCGGTCCGTTGCTGTCGAAGGTGATGAGCATTTTGTCGGTGAGGCCGTCGGCGACAAACAGCCCGATGGCAGTAATGCGTGCGCAGTAAATCATCATGGCGCATTCCCCCGCTTGCTGAGCCGCAGGAACAGATACTCGGTGATAATCCCGCGGATAAGACCAATCAGCATGGCGGCGGCGATATAGCGCAGCGCCAGCGAGGTGACGGGCAGACCGAGCGCCTTAACTCCGGCAGCGACACCAAGCCAGACAAACAGCTCCGACGGTACCACATGGGGAAACAGGCTGGTGAGCGGATGGGCAGTGGTGCCGAGTGCGTCCTCATAGCCAGGCTTGCTCTTCTCAGGTAAGAGCTTACCGAGCGTCAGCGCGCCGGGGCTGCTCATAAAGAACCAGCCGAGCACCGGCAGCACGCCGTAGGTGAGAATGCGCGAGCGGCCGAGCAGGGCAGCGACCTTCTCCATCCGCACGGTGCCGACCAGCTTCATCAGGAAGTTGATGGCCAGCAGCAGGCAGATAAGCATCGGGATAAGCCCGGTCATCATGTCGAGGAAGATTTTGCCTGCGGCCTGGAACAGGTGGATAAAGCCTTCAGCCAGGGAGACCAGAAACATGGCGGCCTCCTGCGAGTGGTGCGATGGTGCATGGTTGTGGTTCGGTGTGCATAAACAACTCTCCTGTCAGGTATCGTTGGTTAATGCGTCCTGCCACTCACAGCGCGGGTCGTTATGTCCCGGAGTTGTCGGTTGTTGTCATGGGGTGAAGCGGTTTTCGGGGTTCACGTTTATTTCCCGTGTCGAGGTAACGCTCCGGCCAGATCGCTGACGGATGCACGTCGAGCGCGATGGCAATCAGCCACTCGCCTTTCGGCCACGGGCGCGTCAGGGTATTCGACAGCGTTGACGAGGCCAGCCCCGCTTCCCGCGAGAGCCTTGCCAGACTGGTGCCGCGCTTGTGTAAGGCGGCAACGATGTCTGCGGGGTGCCAGTCTTTTTTAGCCATTTCGGTAACCTCTTCAATCCTCATGCTACGTTTTTCGTAGTATCTAAGTCATTAAAAAACTACGAATCTCGTAGTTATGCAAAAACGACTTAGACAACGGGATGTTTTCATCCGTCGATTAAAAGAAGCCCGACAGCGCTTAGACATTTCTCAGACTGCTGTGGGGATTGCTGCGGCTGTAGATCCTTCTGTTGCAAGCACCCGTTTCAATCGCTACGAGAAAGGTGTTCATGAGCCTGATATGGAAACTGCTGCACGGATAGCTGATGTGCTAAATGTTCCCCTACCATGGTTGTTCACTTCGGATGAGAATCTTGCTGAACTGATTCTCAACTTCGCTGCCCTCTCTCCTGATGCGCAACTCCAGTTGCTGGAAACGTCCCGCCAGATGGTAGGTATTTCCTCTGAAGATGATGCTTAAGATACAGCCTCTTTTAACCTGTTACTGTCATACTACGTTAATCGTAGTATCGGCAGCAAGTAAAAACTACGATTCTCGTAGTTATGAATACAAGTAACCATTACAACGATATTTTTTGCCGTCGCCTGAAGCAGGCTCGACTGGCAAGTGGGTTTTCCCAAAAACGTCTGGGGATCGCCGCGGGCATTGATGAGTTCGTCGCCAGTACGCGCATCAATCGGTATGAACGAGGGGTACATGAAGCCAGCATTGAAATTGTCCAACAGTTAGCAAATGTCTTAGAGGTACCTCTTGCTTATTTTTATATTGAAGATGACGATTTAGCTGAGTTAACGATGTTATTCTCGGCACTGCCAAAGAGTGATAAAGATGACATTCTTTCACTGGTGAAGTTGAGAGCCGGAAAATTTTAGGAAATGAGTAACAGGAGGCGATTAATGAATGAAGAAGCTGGAGAAAAATACCTTCTATATATTGATATTCTTGGCTTTAGCAAGTTAGTTGGCGAGGGAAGAAGTAAAGTTGAGATGATTTATGGAATTTTAAATTCATTGAATGTTCATCTTCATGGCGATTTTACTACGATTGTGTTCTCTGATACTGTTTTAATATACAATAAGAAAGATCCTGTAAGTGAAAGCGAGCATCAATATCTTATAATGTATCTCATAGAATTTGCAGAAGATTTGCATCATAGGTTAATTGGTCAAGACATCTACTTTAGAGCTATTTTAAGACGGGGGGAGTTTATACATTATGAACTTGAGCACCTTGACGCTTTTTTTGGGCATGCACTTATTGAATCTTATTTGAGTGAAAAAGAAATTCCTTCATTAGGTTTATTTATCGATGATGAATGTAATAAATACAATAGGTTTATGAAAACAAGAAGGTTTGGAAAAGATCTAAGCTTTGTCTTCTTGTGTCGAAATGTTGTCTCTATGGTTAAGCAGTATGGTAAGTGCTTGCCTTTAAATAATGATGTTGCATATATGCTCCGTGTGGCAGATGAACTCCCATATTTAGCATGGGATTTAAAATTCTTGGAAGATGTATACAGGAATATGCGAAGTCAAGAAAATCCACTCGTTAGGTTAAAATATCTTACAGCTTGGGATTTTTACGATCAAGAATATCGCGAGGTTTTGCAATATATAATTGCTAGTGATTTTTCCATAGATGCTTTGTGTCCGGCATTTGATTTCAGTGATAAAAAGAAACTTTTGTTACAGTCTATAGAACATAATTCAAAGATAAGTGTAAATAGAATTTAATGTTTTGAAGTTAAAATATTTACTATCATCATTGCTGCTTCTAGTTCATTGCAATGCTGCTCCCGCATAATCCGCATCCTTTCCGCTTTCTCATGCTTCTCGGTCATCGCCAGCGCCAGATAGAGCGCTGGCGGCACCACCCGAAACAGCGCTTCAATCCGCGGGGATAGCACCACGCCCTCGGTATATTGCCCCGGTGATTTCACCGCAGAGCGCAGCAGTTGCCGCTGTTCCTCAGTTAGCGCCTTAAACCGGCACACCTGATCGATCTCTTCTGGCGGCATCACTAGCAGTTCCCACCACTCGATCATATTGAGCAGTTTCTTCGCTTCATCGGGAAAATCCGCCAGGTTCTGCGTGGCGAGCCACAGCCAGATGCCAAGCTTGCGCCACATCTTTGAACCTTTAGTCAGAAATCTCGCCAGCAAAGGGTTAACAGTAATAATATGTGCTTCATCGGTGATGTTAACGATGGGGCGGGCGAGATGCTGGTCACGCTCGCCGAGGTTGTTGATATGGTTAATCAGCGAGATATAGCTGATGGCAAGCTGTGCTTCATAGCCTTCGCGGGCAAAGGTGGCGAGATCCACGAGAGTTATATCCGCCTCCGGCCACATCGTGCCTTCGCGGTTAAATAACTCGCCTTCAAACCCGGCGCAGAACAGGTTGATGGATTCCGCCATCTCGTAGGCCCGCTGGCGACGGGCTTCCGGCAGGCTGTTGTCGTGGGAAAGGGCGAACAGTGCATCGCGGATATCCTGCGTTAGCGTCTGGCGTTTTTCCTGATAACAGGTATGTGCGGCAGCGATAATCGCCTGGCGGATCATCGCCCTGTCTGGCCGGGTGAGGCGCGCATCTTCTTTCGCTTCGCCACCTGTGATCATCAGCCGGGCGGTGATCTCCATCTCGCCCAGCACGTCGCGCTGGTCGTCGCCGTCGCAATCTTCGTCCTCCGGCGGTTCGGCGTCGGTAACGGCTTGTTCCACCAGTCGCCACGCATCGGCGAACAGGGGCAGGGTGACGCCGGAACCGGGGCGCAGGCTGATTTTATTCACCGTCAGGCCATGGGCGGCGGCGTAGTCAGCCATCAGGCCAAATGAGTTCCCTGCCTCGATGATAAACAGATGCGGGCGATGTAGCGCCATCAGTTGCGCGATTTTCGCGTTGAGGGTGGCGGACTTGCCCGCCCCGGTCGGACCGAGCAGAAGCAGGTGGCCGTTTTGGGCACGATCCAGCTTATTCAGCGGATCGAAGCACAGCGGTCCGCCACCTCGGTTGAAATAGCAAATCCCTGGATGCCCGGTGCCGGTTTCCCGTCCGTAAATCGGCAGTAGCCCGGCGATGTGCTGGACAAAGTTGAGCCGAGTATAGAGCCCGCGCGGATCGCGCAGGGGATCGAAACACATCGGTAGCCAGCGCAGCCAGTGGCTGAGTGGGGCGACTTCGTGCTGCTCCTGCACTGGCACCAGCCCGGCATTCAGCAACAGGCTGTGCAACTGGCGCTGCTGGCGAAACAGGGTATCGGTGTCGGGCGCATGCAGGTAAAACGACAGCGTGCTGCGGTAGAGCTTATGGCCGTCTTTCAGATAGCTGCGCACCTCGTGGCAGTCGCGGCGGGTGTATTCGGAATCGGTATTGTCGCCAATCGCCCGTTCGGAAAGATGGCTGATGTGCTGCTCCAGCTTGTCCTGCGGATACACCACCACCGTCAGGTTCATGATGGTGCCTGCTGGCAACAGGTCGAACAGGGCGTTAATGCCGTCGCCGCGCGTGGTTTCCCCGGTCAGCAGGCCGGGCGGCGGTGCTTTGCGCAGGCGGTCAACGACCACCACTTTATGCGGGCGGTTATCCAGCCACCAGACGCCGTTCTTCGCATCTGAGCTCGGTTCGCTTGCCAGCAGTCGTTCGGCGAAATCGGTGATGACGGGCAGGGATTCTGCTTCCGGTAAATCCAGTTGTCGCCAGAAGGCTTTTTTATCTTCAACGGGCGGCGAGGGGTTAAACCAGCGCACCAACCAGCGGTGAATGTCCTGCTCATTCTGGCGGACAGCGCTGATACTCGCCGCTTTCAGCCCGGCGGTGAGCCGTTCGCAGATGTGGTTCAGCGTCTCTTCCGGGGACGGTTCGTCCGGCGAGAGGCCGGGCAGCCAGCGGTAAACCACCATCCGCGTGCGCCGCCATGTCGCCCGCCAGCGGGTGCGGGTGACGATGTTATCCAGAAACAGCCCCTCTTCACGGGTGAGCGCGGCCATATGGTTTGCCATCTGCGTGAGCCATTCACGGGTAAAGGCGGAGTCGCGGCTCCCCGACGCGACGTAAGCGGCAAGTGATGCCAGCCACGCCTCGCTGTCGTCCTCGTCCTGGCAGAAAAACTGCACCACCCACGGCGCGCGTTCGTGCTCGTCAAAGGCATCCTGCAATGCGTCGGTGACGGTATCGCGCACCTGTTCCAGAAAAGCCGTCGAGCGGCCTTCGGTGCCAACGGAATTTAGCTCAAATACGGCACCTACCGAGCGGCCATCCTCCAGCAGTAGCGTCTGTGACTTCGGCAAAAATTCCATCCACGGCAGCCAGTCCACAAACGACGGGCCTTTGCGGTAGCTGGTATTCAGCGCCTGTTCGGTCAGGCCGCGACGTTCATTCATGGCGGAGTCAGGCGTTCGCCCGGTAATGCATACTGCGGGCGGGTATAGAAGGGGAAGACGGTGCTGTAACCAGGCACCGGGGTGTTGCCGTTAAGGTGCGGGAAAACGTACAACACAAGATCCGGATTGGGCAGGCGCGGAAACTGGCTACGGATGGTATCCGCTTCGGGTTGCGACACCGGACCATCCGGCGGGCGGCGCAACCGGGCGCGAGCATCAAGCAGGGCGGCACTGCCGCCGCTTTGCTGCTGCCACAGCGAGAGCATGCTGGCATCAGGATCGACCGGCATCAGTTCTTCCTGTGAGGTGCTGCATCCTGCCAGTAACAACAGAAGTATAAGGATGGTAAATTTCATTCCAGCCCTCCCGGTGTGCTGGCCTGCTGGTATTTCACTTTGCGGCCTTCCGGCTCGTAGTCGATAGTCAGCAGTTCGGTGAGATGCACCGCCACCTTGTGGCCTGGAGGCACGTACACCGCATCGAACATTTGGCCGTAGTGCTGTTTCATCCAGTCGGCGGTCTCTTTTAATCCGCCGCCGATGGCCTGGCCGAGCACGTACTGACCGTTGTTGCCCGTCACTGCGCTGGTGATGCTGCCGTCCTCCACCACGGTGGTGCTTTCGCCATTGGCGAAGGCCTGCGCCGCCGCGCCGGAACCCGCCAGCAGGAACTGCGAGGTCAGGTACTCCTTCGCGTTGCTTTTGCGCTCGCCGGGAATACACGGCAGCCCCTGGTTATCCGAGAGCCAGCCGATCTCCTGCTGTTTGTTGCCGGATTTGCCGCCCTGTGGGACGGTGCGGATGGTGCCATCGTGGAACACAAAGGTCATGGAGGTGATTTGCCCGCGCACGCACGAGAGCGTCCAGTCGCCGGAGGCGATGCCGGAGACCACCGCGCCCGCCACGTCCGGCAGTTCGATGCCGTTGGCGGTGAGGTTGTCCTCGCCAATCAGTAGTTTAAACGGATAGGGATCGCTGACGGTGCCGTTAAGCGGCACGCGGCCAATCAGCGCCGTCATGGCGACCGATCCAGTCAGCGTGGCATTCTGCGGCAGGGTGTAGACCTTCACGTCAGGCTTCGGCGGTGCTTTGTCGGCCGCTTTCAGAGGGACGCGCAGCAGTTTTTCATCCACAGGCGGGGGCGCATCCAGCGGCTCCAGCCAGCGGATATCTGGCTGTACGTCGGCAGGCAGTTCGCCGGGCGTGAGCCCCAGACCGGGTGGGATATCGTCCGGGCGCTTGGCCATCAGACGGTCGAGCTTATCCAGCAATCCCCGCTGGCTTTTCAGCAGTTCGTCGCGCATCTGGTCCTGCTGCCTGCGCATATCCCCACGTAACTCCGATACCAGCGTCGCCTGCTGGGCTTTCAGCCGCTTTTCGCGCGCCTGCTGGCTTTCATTATCGCTCTGGATTGACTGGAGTTCGCGGCGGTACTGCTTCATCTGGCCGACCAGCGTGGCGACGGTATCGGCAGGCGTGTCACCGTCGATACCCAGATCGCGCAGTTCCTGCGGCGTTAAGGCTGCCACGCTGCGGGACGGGGATTTCTCAGTGGTATTTTTGCTGGCCGGGCGCAGCAGCAGCCATACCGTCACCAGCACAATCACAGGCAGCAGGATTTTCAGCAGAATGCTCTGGCGCGGCATCATGGTTTCGGCTCCGGCAGCAGGGCGCGGGAAACCGGGCCTTCCGTCACCAGGTACACCACGGTGGTATCTTCTGCCAGACCACGTGGGCCGAGCCAGTCATGCTGGAACGCGGCGGCGGTGAACTGCCCCTGAAGTTCGCGCAGAACGAGCGTGATGCGCTGCCCGCTCTGGTTTTGCAGGCGGATAGCAGTCACGGTGGTGGCGTTAACCTGCCATGATGCCAGCGGGGTGGCGTTAACAGGCTGCTGTGGTAGTAACGTGGTGATGCGTTTTGCCAGCCGGACGGGGGCAGGCGTGACGCCGGGCAGGGCTTCAACGGTGCGCAGTGGCGCATACAGGTTCTGCGCGGCATAGCGTACCAGCAGGACGGGCAGGGGCTCCGTTGATGCTGTTACCGGGATGGGCGTTTTTGCTGTGGCAGGCGTTTGCGGCGCATAGCTAATTTGCACAGGTTCAAGTGGCGAAGTGCCCTGGGTGGCCTGAATATCCAGCAGGATCAGTTCACCACTGCCGGTATCGCGTAGCTGGATTCGGGTGGCCGGGAACGCCGTAATTGCCAGAAGGAAGACTTTGCCGCCTGCACTTTGCAGACGTACTTTGCCTTCCAGCGTGGCGGGATAGCCAATACGCACCGCTTTCCCCACGTCGACAATCCGCTCCTGCCCGACATGCAACGTGATGGGGAGGGGGATGTTTTCCCACTGCACCACCTCCGTGGCGAAGGCCGGGAAGCTGAAGAGTAAAACCAGGAAGACAGATTTCATTGTTTCTCCTCCGCCACCAGACGCTGTGGTGCGGCATCGGTACAGTCGATCGCCAGCCCCCACGGGTTTTTCTCCGCATCAATGGCATAGCGCACGACCTGTAATGGGTAGCGCACCAGCGCCTTTTTTACCGGCTCGTTCTGAAAGTACTCCTCAACCGCCACGTCCAGCGTTACCCGCCAGGCGTCCCGGCTTAATGTCTCGACTCGAGGAAGCGGGTGTTTATCACCGTCATGCACCAGGCTGCTGTAGCCGTGGCCGGGAAGCTCATACACGCCGCGCGTACGCTCGCGTAATTCACCACCGTTGCGTCGTACCTGAAAATCGTGCTCCAGCCGGGTGTAACAGGCGGGCGTCAGGTAGGCGCGTAGCGAGCGCAGGTTGCGGAAATAGTCCTCCTCGCCGTTATCTGGCCAGCGGTTAAGCTGCTGGAAGATATAGAAGGTGAAGGCGTAAACGCTGGCGGGTGGCACTTCCCACCATGGGCGGGTGCTGCCGGTGCGCAAATCCGGTGGAAACCAGAGGGTGAGCTTTTGCGGTGCGCGGTACCAGCCGTAGCCGACGCCCGCCAGACAAAGGCACAGCAGAATAATCACCGCCCGCAGCGTCAGAATATGGTTATCGCGCTCGGCCAGCGCATGGCGAAAGCGGCTCATCGCGGACTCCTGCGTACCACCCAGACATCGCTGTGCTGGATCAGTTGCGTACCCCGAAGATGATGACGTTCCAGCCAGGCGAGGGCCGCCTGTGGCAGCCAGGTGTCGGGCTTGCCGCGCTTGGCGCGCGCCAGAATGCGCCCGCCGCCCTGAATCAGCAACGCCGCACCTGCCAGCGACGAACCGGGAATCAACGGCCAGTAACCGGTGAGCAGGGCCAGCAGAATGCCGGATAGGCAACCGCTACCAAGACCGCTTGCCAGCGCCAGAAACAGCTCGCTGGTGGTCAGGCCGCGCCAGACCACGGATTCACGGTTGAGGCGGTCGGGGAGGAAAGGGATCGTCATCATCAGAGGATGTCCGAGGCCTGGTTGAGCAGCCAGATGATGATCACCAGCAAAATGCTACCGACGCCCGCCATCGAGCCCAGATCTTTCCACTGCTTGCGTCCGCTCTGGATCTCCGAGTAGGTGGCGATACAGTTGTTCGCCACCACCAGAAATCCGACGGCACAAATGCCCAGCGCCAGCACCACCACAATGTCAAAACCGTAGTTCTGTAGCGTCTCCATAATGCCCTTGCCCTGTCCGCGCGACGGATCTTCCATCGTCGGCAGATCGGCGAAGGCATTAAACGCGGTGAGTAATAGTAACAACAGCCAGCGCATGATTCCTCCTTAGCTCAGTACCAGCCAGAAGCTGACCAGCACCAGTAATAGTGAACGGGCCGCCACCGCGCCAAAGCTCTGCCAGCTAAGGCGCTGGCGGCAGACGCCCTGCCAGGCGACCATTAGCGTCCAGGCGCACCACAGCAGCAGGACGCTGGTAAACAGTCCGAGCACCAGCAGGCTGACGGTCTCCGGTTTGCTCAGGCTGGCAGCCTGAAAGGCGGCGAGTTGCGAGTCAGTCATCGGCGTTCTCCCGCTGGTAACCGGCGCTCAGGGGCTGAATGGCGCGCGGCTGCGCCCTTGCTGGGGCAAGGTAGCGGCGAATGCCCTGTTCAACGGCAGAGATGTCCTGCTGTGCCTGTAAGTAGTCGAAGAAGTAACGCGACTGTGGGTCTGTGCTGGCGTTGGTTTGGGCGCGTTCCAGCGAGGTTTTTACGCCGTCGAGTTGCTTGAGTGCGAGGGCGAGTTGGGTGGATTCCGGGGAGGCATAGGCCAGTGACCATATGATAAAAGTCAGTAACAGAAATAATGGGCTATGTCGCATGGCTGCCTTCTCCACAAGCGTGTTCAGGATAGGATAGGAGAGAATCTGGTGTGAAATCAGCGAGGAATTGTTTGTATCGGGTAAAAGTTTTCAGTAGTGGAAAGGTGCCTCAACGCCAATCCTGAAGATGGGCAATATACCCATGATGCGAATAGGTTCAGGCCTTGTCCGGCGGTGTTCTGTGTCAACAAACGCTCGAACTTGACTGTCTGCTATGAGCGGGGAGCGGAAGTTCTGATCAGAAAAGGACTGGAGCTCTCTGGACTTGCCATGGCAATTCTGACCTGCTCCCCGTTTCTGAAAACAGATGAGATACGCGATTTTCTGCGTGCCTTAGACAGTTACACTGGGAGTCGGCTTGTTCAGAGTGCTACAAAATTACTGATGATTACGGGTGTAAGAACCATTGAACTACGTGCGGCATTGTGGTCAGAGTTTGATCTGGATAACGCTATTTGTGAAATTTTTGCTGAAAGGATGAAAATGCACAGATCACATCTTGTGCCCCTATCACATCAGGCGTTAGATTTACTTAGTGAACTCAAGATAATGACAGGGAACTATCGTTATGTTTTCCAGGGCGGAATGATCCGAACAAGCCTATGAGTGAAGCGAGTATCAATCAGGTTATCAAGAGGATCGGCTATTGTGGGAGTCTCACTGGACATGGGGTTAGGCACACAATGTCGACTATCCTCCATGAGCAAGGTTTCAACAGTACGTGGATTGAAATCCAATTGGCTCATGTGGATGGAAATACTATCCGTGGTACCTATAATCATGCATTATATTTGTCAATGCGGAAAACTATGCTGGCATGGCATTCCGATTTTATATTTAACCATTAGGACTGCGCGTGTTTTATATAACGCGCAGCCTATTAATTTAATCACAGCAAATCTATCTGTTAAGAGAAGATAATGAATAATTCAATTGAGGCAGTATTATTTGATCTTGATAACACTCTGGTCAACACAAATTCTTTAAAAGAATACAGAGAGGGGCCAAAGGAAAAGAGGCTTACTCAGGATGAATTGAATACAACAAAATTATACCCTAAAACAAAAACAGTTTTAGAATTCTTTAAAAACTCGAATGTTTTGATGGCAGTCGTAACAAATTCCCCTAAGCAGTATGCGTTAGATATACTAAATCATCATGATATTCATTGTTATTTTAAAACCATCGTTACTTATAATGATGTTGGCCCTGGGGGAGTTAAGCCATCACCGCAAGGTATAAACATAGCCTTGAGTAACTTAAATTTAACAAATAAAAATAACATTCTATTTATTGGTGATGATGCAAAAGACATTAATGCATCCTATGCAGCAGGAGTAAAGCCTATTACACCTGCCTGGGCTTCCAAGGCTTTTATAGGACAAATGCCAGCTGCAATGATTAGTACTAGGTGCCTCAGTGAAGAAGTTGATAATTTCAACCATATTGATTTAATTGCTGACAGATGTGCCAACTTTAATTCATTTGATATTGATAAAAAATGGCTTTTTTTCATCCCCATGGATAAAGATGGAAATATTGGGGCCGTAAAGAAAAACGAAATAAACTTCCTTTGCTTAGGGCGATATTTTAGTCAAAAAAATACACTCACAGCAAAAATCCATGAAAATCATACCCTTTCTAAAGAGATTTATAGAAAGGAGCTTGAGCCGAAATACGTCGCTCCTGAGTATTGGGTTGATCTTCTATCATATTTTGTAGATAAAACCCCTGCGTATTTTTTTGAAGATGATTCAGTTTTTGATATTGTTACAGTCATACCAGCGAAGAAAGGTAAAAATAGACGATTGGAAAATCTCCTGAATCGAATGAGTCGAAATTCAAAAAATAACCATACTCAATATATTTCGGACTTGTTTTATTTTTCGGAAGAAGCTAAAAGCTTAAAAACAATGGGTCGTGATGAAAGGGCGGCTGAAATACAAAATAATCTGCACTTTAATCCAAAGTATGAAAATAAAATTCAGGCATCAAAGATATTAATAATTGATGATGTGATAACTACTGGAGCAACTTTAAAGGGAGCTCAATCTCTACTGGATACAATGAATCCAGAGAGGGTGCTATCAATATCATTGGCTAAAACTGTTAGCATTAGCGAAGATATGCATATTTGTGGTGATTGTGGGAAGTTAATGCGTGTTATGCGTAATAAAAAATCTGGACAGCACTTTTTAGGTTGCACCGGTTTCTTTGATACTCCACAGTGTAAAAATACTATGAGCATAGATTAAAGGTTAAAGCGCGTGTTGGTTCTACCACAGGCGCTTTATTTATTAATTGGGATGACCTATAATGTTTGTAAGTTTTATTGTTTTTAAGGGTGCTGAATGAAAACTGTATCTCCTGATACACAAAAGCTTTTAGCGATTAAATATTTAAAAGGTATTGGTGAAAAAACAATATCATCTCTTCATGCGATTAAAGAATTTTCAGATCTTTCCATTGAAGATATATTAAGCTTGTCTTTAAATAAGAAAGGTAGTTATAGCGATTCAGATATTCATCAAGCGATGGAATTGGCTCAGAAACAGAGTGACATTGCTCGTGATAAAGGTCATTTCATAATATCATTTTTTGATGATGATTATCCTTCAAATCTAAAAAATGCAAGTTATGCTGCACCAATATTATTTTGCAGTGGTGATGTAAGTTGCCTTAAAAATAATAACCTGACAGTAATCGGAACAAGGGAGCCTACTGAACATGGTGTAGTAATTGCCAAGAGGGTTACTGAATGGTTTGTCAAAAAAGGCTGGGCTATAGTTAGTGGGTTAGCTTTAGGTATTGATAGCATAGCACACTCCACTTGTTTAGATAATGGTGGGCGAACGATCGCAGTATTAGCTCATGGTCTTGAGAAAATTTATCCTGCAAAAAATAAAGATCTTGCAAGAAAAATTGTAAATAATGGTGGTTTGTTAATATCTGAATACCCTTACAACTCATTCGTCGGGAAATCTAATTTCGTTGAGCGGGATGCTATTCAGGCAGCTGTATCATCAGGAGTCGTTTTGATCCAAAGTGGGGTTTCTGGGGGAAGTTTACATGCATCCAGAGCTTCGCTTTTATTGAATCGACCGTTGATTGTTGCGGGGCAGTCAAAAACAGATATAAAAAATTGTGCGCAAAAAGCTAGTGGTAACATAGCATTATTAAAATCAGATTATGATGACATAAAGAAAATATTACGACTGGACAGATATGACAAAAATATGTTATTACCTCTGTATGATAGTAACCAATATGAAATTATTAATGCCAAGTTACTTGAGTTGTTAGGGAGTTCAGGTAATAAAAATGAGTTAATTAATAGCACCATAGGTTTGGATTTTTAAATTAAATAAATTTTTGAATTGAGAGAATTTGGTAACATGGCCATTCATTTTTATTCTCTCTTATCGTAGTTGGTGCGCAATGCTCTCCCCGCTACGCCTACCCGCTTCAGGGAGCCCTTTTAATGCAGGTGCATAAAGGGCTTCAGCCCGCGCCAGTGCTGGTGCGGCGGGGGGGGGAAGTTCAGAATTTTGCATGCAAAGCCATGCAGCCTAAGCATACATGGCTATTTTTCTTAAAAAGACGGGTATTTTCGGGGCGTTATATGCGGTTTTTTTGCGGGTCTGCGCGGCCTATCGGCACATGAAAATCTGACTCTGTTCAGGTGTATATTTTGCCCGGTTCTCTTCTCTGGATGCTCTGTCAGGTCGGAACCCGATGGTAGTCAGGATATCCCGGTCATCCTCTGCATAATGAAAATTTCTTCCGCTGCCCAGATGAATTGATAGCTTCACCGCGACCTCCGGCCGCCGCCCGGTAGAGAGAGCTAACAAATCTGCAGGTCCGCTGTGAGCGATCTACGGAAGTTAGTTTGTCGAAGCTTTATAAGAGTGAATCGCTCAATATAATAAGATGCTTACTTAACGTCAGCCTTGAATTTCTCTAGTATCCTTGGCAGTAGTACCAAACTGGGAGGGACTGCAGCAGGGCAAAGTCAGGTCTGTTAAAGTCAAGCTTTGGTTTACTGGAACGTAGTGGGATTATGTATTTCCCGTTGTCATAGCATACGGCTCACATGAAACATGTTTATCAACTATTTCCCAACATGAATGATTGAGAAATTTGACGCATGCAATAAGACGGCGGTTTGGCTTTTACACCGGAATTTATAAACGGAGAAAATGATAAGTAAATCCTTGCTGCCAATTTTAAATTATTTTTTTGTTCGATGTATGTTACTTTCGCTTCATAATACACCTATTAACTCATCTTTATAGCAATGGTAGATGAAAATGAAAAAAGAAAACCCAGTTAGAAATTTGGTAGTTAGCATCTTTGAGTTGGAATTGCAAGAAATAGTGATGAATATTGGTGCAAGCTCAGATACCCTTCACATGCTAGGTGAATTTGCTGAGTTTATGTATAGAAAGGATCGCTTTACTGAAGGCGAGGAAATTAGGACTGCAAATGAAATTCTTGTCCCTTTACTATTGGATCGATATAAATCCAATGATGGTCCACAAAAAAATTACGAACCTTCAGATTATGTCGAGATATTTAATTTTTTGAGGGCGTATAATACATTGAAAGATGCAGTATTTTATTCATATGCCGATGATGAAGTTGTTGCGTGGAGCATGGAAAATAACAATATCAAGGTTACTTTAAATGACGATTCAATTTTAAGGCAATATGCTTCGGAATTTATGACTTTTAGTTTAAACTCACGGTACGCGCCTTACGATCAAACACTGGCTAATCCAGAAGAACTCCTTCAAGGTACTAAACATTTCGACTTAAGTAACCCTAATGTAGAAAAGGCTTTTGCAGCTATAGAAAGCATTGCGGACTGGAAAATAAACTATTATTTTTCTTATATACCTGAAAATAGTGATGTGATGCTTGATGGATATAAGTATTCTACATTCATTGGAATTTACAAATCCTTGTTAATATTAGCGTTGTATGAACGATACTTCTCCAAAGCAAACAACGTTTCTGGAGTTATTACCTATAAGGAAGATGAACTTTTGGGGCAGGCTATGCAACAATATCCCGAAGAAAGTCCAGAGAGAGTGAAAAAGATATTCCAAGACATAGCAGTATCATCAAGATCAACATTCAACTACATACCGTCAGAAAATAAGTATCTGCTGAACCCTACATGTTTTTCACTGGTAGATGGTATTTCAAACATGCTGAGGCATTTTGCCAAAAATAATCCAGATGGTTTTTCGAGCAACATTTCTGAAATAATGGGTAAAGGATTAGTTAAGAAGATTAGGTCAAAGTTCGAGCAATATGCCAACTACAAATTGTATAGCGATGTGAAACTAGATGAATTTGATCCTAAACTGCCAGATATAGATTTATTCGCAATATCATATGAGCCATCACTCGGGTTTCATGTTTTTGTTGGCGAAGTGAAAAACAATTTACCCGCCGTGTGGGGTAAAGATTATCTCAAAGCTAATGGAGTAAAGGGCTTTATCACAAAAGCCATATCGCAAATAGAGAATATAAGTGGCTTCTTGAAAACGGATAATGGGTTAAAGTTTATTCATAAGTTCGCTGTTGAAGCATTTCCGAGCCTAGACATAGATCATCTTTTCCCGCATGGAATATGCATCGTTGTTGATACAATAATAATCTCTTCTCAAAGTACAGGGATGTTTTTCCCCGAAAACACTATTCCAATTATAGATGGGGATACATTAGGTCATATTATAGATGAAAGTGATGGCGATACTAACTATATCCTGTTCCACCTAAGAGGCCATAGTAAGTTTATTGATGAATGTACCAAGCGTGCAACTGAGGAAATATCTGTCGGTGATTACACAATAGAATATGATATAATTTCTCTGGATAAGTTTTACGGCCTCGCTAAGAATGAGTTTGTGTCTGTTGGTGCTATTGAAAAGCTAGAGAAAGAATCTTTGGATTTGGGATATACAATGGCTGGTTCGCTGAGACACTTGGGTAATGAAGAGTATTTCATGAATAGCGAAGACTGGCCGCAAAACATATCTCTTTTTGTTATCCACTAAAGAGCTGACTTGCTCCGCCTAAACTAACATACCGTGTGCCGACAATGTCCGCTGTTGGCACGAAACAGCCTGTCAGCTTAGCTCAGACTTGATCTAATTCAGTCGATAGATTTACAGCGATTCCTGTTGGTGGAAAAGATCGTCTCTCAGCAAATCAATAAAATTAGACTCTGTGGTTGAAAATGGGAAAGTTAGTATTGAGCACCTTATAACCAGCGCTTAAAACTACCAGCCACCATCCATACCGTTATTCCGAACCATAAGTTAATAGGCAGTAAAATCAACATTGTAGGCAGAAACAGCGGCTGTGCCAGATAAACCACCCACAGCGCTGTGGCGACGGAACTACCGAACCTGATAACATAACGGTGGAGAAAAACCGATTCAAGCCCGGAGCCAAACCGCCTCAGATCCCGCTGCACTAGTCCCTCCGTCAGCCCTATTACCGCACACAGGCAGAGCAGGGGGAGCATGGCGGCAAGCCATACAAGGCGCTGCATAAAACTCACCAGCGTATAGGCCAGGGCGGTGAACGGTTTCTGCAGAAGTTTGTTTACCATAATCCCGTGAGTTGCTCCTTTTTCCAGCAGCACCAGAATTTCGTTCCCCAGCAGGTGTGACTGTAAAGCAATAACCAGTTCCGCCTGCTCCTGCCTCATCACCTGAAAAACATGCCTGCTGCCTTCCTGCGGCCACCAGAAATACAGCCCCGCCAGTTCCAGCACCACCCGCAGCACCAGCGCACCGATGACCAGTCCGATAAGCCGCCCGGTCAGCGACAGCAGCCAGCCAATCGGTCCTTGTGGTGGAGGCGAAGGTGGGGCCCGTTGTTCGCTCATTCCGCCAGTCCCTGCTGGCGCGCCTGCATCCATGCCGCCAGTTGCGCGATGGACTCCGGCAGCGGGCAGTGCTTATCCGCCACGGGCAGCGGTAGACGGATTTTCCACAACTGGCCACCTTCGAGCAGGGCAAAGGCCTGCCCTTTGGGCAGCTGGATCAGCGCGGCGGTATCAAGTAACGGCACTTTACTGGTGGTTACCTGCTCGCGGGTGTTGCTGGTAAAGCTGTTGGTGCCGCCCGGCGTGTCGGTGACGCTGGAGCTGACCTGGCGGCTGCGCACTTCGACCTGTGGCAGTTGCTTCGTCAGCAGTTCGGCGGTGGCGGCTTCGCGTACCCGCAGCATAATCAGGTTGTTGAAGTTTCCCACCACCTGGCCTGTCTTCGGTGCGCTGCCGATACGGGCCTGAATATCACTCAGTGTCTGGGTATAAGCAGTGACCTGAATGCCTGCGCCGCCGCCCTTGTTGACCAGCGGAATAAACTCCTCGCCCATCAGTTCGTTAAACTCATCGCAGTGCAGATTAATAGGCGGCGGTTTTTCACTGTTGTCGGGTAGTCCTTCGTTGAGACCAAACTTATAAAGGTACCCGGCGACGCTCACCAGATCGGCAAACATTGAGTTGCCGACGGCGGCAGCGACCACCGCATCGGAGAGCGCATCCAGCCCGACATACACCACCGCCTTCTGGCGGATCGCCTGCTGCCAGTCGAGGATTGGGCGCGCATCATCCAAATCGTGATAGTCCGGGGCGAGCAGGGCGGCAAGCGTGCCGGTGGTCAGCTTTTCCAGCAGCGGCAGCAGCGAGGCGACAATCTTGTCGAAGTAGGTTTTGTCATAGCGCACCGCTGAGAGCAGGCCGTCGAGGATCGGATCGTAAAATTTCTCCGCGTTTAGGTACTGCTCCAGCGCCACTACGTGAGGATCGCGTCCCAGCATATGGCGCGGCGTGTTTTTGTCGTTAACGCGCTCCGCCAGTTGCGCCACCACTTCCCACGCCCGAGCGTTGTGGCGCGGTAGCACGATGCGGGCATAGTCGATAAACAGGGCGTCGATATTGACGACGTGGCGGGAAATTAACTGATAGTCGGGACGCTGTCCGAGCGCCACCAGGGCGCGGGCGATGATGTTGACAAAGCGCCAGGCGAACTCGCGAAAGGCCGCCGAGTTGCCTTCGCCTGAAAGCTGTCCGGTGAGGCGCGACGCCACTTCCGAGATGCGGCCAAAGCGCCCGATGGCGTTATAGCGGGCGGAGATCTCCGGGTAGGCCAGATGGAACAGGATAAAGCGGTCTCCGCGTCCGGCGCGTTGCGCTTCTGTCCACAGACGCTTCAGCAGATCCGCATCACCTTTCGGATCAAAGACGATCACCACCTCACCGCGGCGGATGTCCTGAGTGGCAAGCAGTTCCGCCAGCCGGGTTTTGCCGACGCGGGTGGTACCGAGCACCAGCGTGTGGCCGGGGCGTTCACTGAGCGGCAGGGTGACGTCGCACTCTTTAAGTTCCACCCCATGCAACCACGGATTGCCGCCAACGGGCGGCAGCGGGCGCACCGGGTTCAGCCAGCGATCGGCGCTGAGCAGGCGGGCAAGGCCAGGCAGAGTATGTTCGCTGCGTTTTTCGATGTGTCTTGCCAGGCGGTAACACCATCCCGGACGCAGCCAACGTGCGGCTTCCGGTTGCAGGCAGTCGTACAGACGCTGGGTGTGGATGGGCAGCCAGCGAAAGCCTTTACCGAGAAACAGCCTCTGGCGGCTGACCGGGATTTTCCGGCTGGTGAGCGCGTAGCGCGGCAGGCGCAGGAGGTTACGCTGGTAGCGCACGATTTGCCAGCCCTGCCAGCCGCGTCGCAGGGCCAGCAGTATCAGGGCGCAGGCCATCAGGCGGGCTTGCCACGGCCTCAGCATCAGCAGTGGGGCCTGCGTCAGGCAGATTAATGCGCCACAGCCAGCAGTGACGGTGCTGTAAAACTCCACAGGTGGGCGCAGCAGCGCCTCCAGCGCGTAGCGGCTCATGGCGGTACTGCCTGTTGCACATGGTGGCTGACCAGCTTGCGGTAGCGTGCGGCGGGCGCGCCGCCAGCAGGACGGTGATAGCGGGCGGCGGCATTGAGCCAGCTTCCGGGACGTTCATCGTAGCGCTGACGCAACAGTTGCGCGGTGAGCGACAGGTTCTGCAGGGGATGCAGGGCGTCGCAGGGAGAAGCAAAATACGCCCGGTGCCAGCCGATATTGATTTGCCCGAGCCCCACATCAATGCGCTTCGGGCTGATGCGGCGGATGGCGGCCAGCAGCGCCTGACAGGCCTGCTCCCGGCTGGCGTAGCGGTAGCCGGTGCCTTTGATATTGAGCGTCCACGGCCACGGAAGATGTCTGCCGTTCAGGTTTGCGCCGCTTTCGGTTTGTGTGACGGCCCACAGCAGTTCCGGCGGCACGCGGTAATTTTTTGCGGCGCGCATATAAGCCTCTGGAAGAGGCTGCGCCAGCGCCAGACAGGGCAGCAGCAGGATCAGGGCAGGACCTCGCGCCATTGCTCCCCCTTACGCTCCAGCGCCACCGGGATTTTGCTCTGCCCCAAAAGCAGCCAGCGTCCCGCGTCGTGGTTAAGCGTGATGCTGTGTTCACTCACCAGTTTTGCGTCGATGCCATGCGCCATCGCCCAGCGGCGCACCCGGTTATCATCGCCTTCGCTGTTGATTAGCCAGATATCCAGCGGGCGCTGTTGTGCCAGCAGGGTACGCAGCAGGCTGTCGCAGGGCGGGCAGTCATCTTTAACAAATAGCGAAACGCGGGTAGTGCTGGCGGACGTGGTTTTCAGCGGCGTTAGTCCCGGATACAGGCGCTGCCAGGCGGCATCATAGGCGCGCTGGAAGGAAAGTTCCTTCTCCAGCCGCTGGTATTCCTGCCTGACCAGCAGTTCGGCGAAGCGCTGACGTTCGTGGTCAGTGTCGGCTTCGACGCCCAGCGTGGTCAGCGGGTCGAGCCCCGGCGACCAGATGCCGCGCGCCCGCTGTTTCAGCGTGAGATAGCGCTGCCACTCTTCCGGTGTGATGCCCCAGACGGTTGCCTGCTGTTGCGTGGTCAGTGGCCTGAGAGCGGAGTCCGCATTCTGGCTGGTCTGCATCTGAAGCGGTTGCGCCCGCACGCTGGCGGTGAACAGTAACAGGATAATCAGGCGTTTCATCGCTTACTCCGGTACTTTCAGCGTCAGCTGGCGTTTGCCGTGGCGGAATACCGCCCGACGCTCATCAAACCGCTCCAGCCGCCAGCCGCACCACTGTTCCCCCGTGCGCAGCCACACCACCTGATGGAGGTAAATGGCCTCCGGCGGCACGACAACCGCCAGGCGGATATCACCCCGCTGTATGGTCCCGGCGAGAAAAAATGGGGCCGTTAACGGCCCCAAAGGGCGGAGGGACATGGGATGGCGGTAAGCCACCGTCGGAGGGAGGGAGTGGTCGCTGGCGAAACAGACCTCACGGCGGTTTTCGTCGGAGGTCATCCGCCACGCCGGGCCCGCCAGCAGTTGCAGGGTGGCCTTCAGGCGCAGCGGGCCGGTGTTGTACTGGCTCAGCGGTAACGGGAGGCCATAAAGTTGCGCCCGGCGCGCATCGGCGAGGCACAAAGACCAGCCGCTGTCGCGCAGCAGGTATTGCAACGCTTCCCCGACCGTCGGGTGAAAACCGGGCGGAACGGACAGGGCGGTAAGCTGTTCCAGCGGCGGCTGTTGCGGTGACGTGCTGACCAGTAGATAGCGGTCGTAGCGGACGACTTCTGGCGTGGCAGGGGAGGCGGCGGCTACGCCGTTGAAAATGAGCAGTATCAGGATTGCCAGTAGTTGTTTCATCTCATCCTCCGCTGGTCTATTGCGGGAGAATGCCTTGCTGTGGACGCAGAAGGCCATTGGCAACTGTTGCTGTCCGAAAAAGGTTATTTGCCTGGGAAACTGCTTCTCTCTGGCCTGAGTATTGGTCAGACTATATTCATTACCCCTTTACGGAGAGATGGAATGAAAAATGGAGTGAGAACAGGGTTATTAGCGCTGGCGATACTGAGCACCCCGGTACTGGCGCAAAAAAGCGGCGTATCCTTCAGCCATAAGGACTGGGAAGTGGTGTGTGATAACACGCTGACCTGCCGGGCAGCTGGATACAGCCCTGAAGAAGGAAAAGGGGGATCGGTACTGCTGACTCGCCTCGCCGGGGCGGGTACTCCGGTTACGGGAAAAGTGATGTTGGCAGGAGTTGAGGCTGATGACGATACTCCGGTTGCAAGACTGACGCTCTGGATCAATGACCAGCCAGTTGGCGAACTGAAGCGCGGTAAGGAGGGCGACTGGTTGCTGTCGAACAAACAGACCAGGGACATTCTTGCGGCAGTCAAAGGCAGTGGAAAAGTTGAGTTTAAAGGCGGGCCTGATCCGTTTGTTCTCTCCGGTGAAGGGGCTTATGCGGTGTTGCTGAAAATGGATGATGTTCAGGGCCGCATCGGAACGCCCGGCGCGCTGACCAAAAAAGGCGACAAGCCGGAAAGTAGCGTTAAGGCTGCCGTTCCGGTGCCAGTTATTCATCAGGTTAAAACGGATAAAGCGCAGGAAAGGCCCCTCACAGCGCCTGAACTGGCGGTACTGAAACCAAAGCTTCTCAAGACTCTGAGTGAGGATGATTGGTGTGATCTCATCCAGCCGTCGGATGAGCAGGAAGCTGAGACGATCAGCCTGACGCCGCTGGATAATGCCCATTCCCTGATTTCTGCGCTTTGCTGGCGGGGGGCGTATAATACGGGAGAAGGCTACTGGGTTATTGACAGCAAACTTGCGGGTAAACCGGAACTTATCACTATTTCTGGTTCTGGTTATGAA